>Ga0214542_1000012_pt1 | contig 235800 bp, 212 predicted proteins | sample CNSS1metaG_FD_160096 | JGI IMG/M metagenome (GOLD analysis project Ga0214542, IMG submission 160096) | Root nodule microbial communities from cowpea collected in UCLA plant growth center, Los Angeles, California, USA - CNSS1 | ecosystem: Host-associated > Plants > Roots > Nodule | place: USA... | reverse complement strand
CGGTGGTGGCGGCGGTAGCGGCGGTGGCAGCGGCGGCGGCGGTGGCGGCGGCGGCGGTAGCGGCGGTGGCAGCGGCGGCGGCGGCGGCAGTGGCGGCGATAGCGGCGGTGGCAGCGGCGGCGGCGGCGGCAGCGGCGGTGGCGGTGGCGGAAATAACGGCTACGGCAATGGCGGCAGCGACGGAACGCCGGGCAATTCAGGCAAAAGCGATGACAACCGTTGACGCTGCCATCGCAGCTGAGCCCGGGCCGCGACCCCCCGCGTTTCCGGAGTGGCGTAGCGCTGCGCGAGCGCAGGCATGAGCGTCAAGAGGGCGGGATCCGGGCGGACCCGCCCTCGACATCGTCCTGCTCCACCTGACGCAACATGCGTGTCGATCGCGGCACCTTCGCGCAACCTTTCAGCAACTCCTCGCCTCGATAATGCCCGCGCAATCGAGGACCGAATCGGATGGCCAAGGCAAGTACCAGGAAACGCAGGGGCAGCACCAAGCGGAAGAACAGCCGGGGCGGCATTGCGCCGTGGTATCTTGCTGGAATCGCTCTCGTCGGCGGCATCGTTGCCCATGACCATTGGGATCAGATCGCTGAACTGCCGGAAAGAGAGCTAGCGGCGCTGTTTTCCGAACCTGAACCGAAGGCAAAGCCTGTGAGACCCCGTACGCGGTCCAAGGAGCATACCGGCGCGATCGCGCCAAAGCCCGCATTGCCCGTACCGGCCCCGATCGAAAGGCCCGTGGAACAACCGGCGCAGCTGGCGACTACCCGGACCGCCGACAGGGCCACCTTCTTTTTTTGCGGCATACGCCACGACAATTGCGTGATCGATGGCGATACCTTCCTCTTCAACGGCGAAAGAATTCTGATCGCCGATATCGACGCGCCGGAAACGAAGCTTGCCAAATGTGACGAGGAGCGCTCGCGCGGCGCGCATGCCAAGGCGCGGCTTCGCGAACTCTTGAATGCCGGCAGCTTCACGGTGGTGGAAGCTGCTGCCGACTTTACGGACCGCGAAGCCGGCAAGCGGCGGCTGGTGATGAGAAACGGGACGTCGCTTGGGGGCATTCTGCTGGCCGAAGGCCTCGTCGTGAAACGGGGCAGGCAACCGATTACATGGTGTAGGAGGACGACAGCCCGCGTGTCGGGCTGATCCTCTTTTCGATTTACTCGCAAATATCCTCTTGTCGGATCTTCAACGAGCTACTTTTCCCGACTGCCCCCTTCATCCTGTAAGCTACGCAAAACGCAACTACTCGGCGGCTGCCTCGCCACCCTGTGCCGCGGCCATGTTCTTCTTGGCGATTGCATCGCGCGTCGCGGCGGCAGCCGCCGTCGATTGCGGGTCGTCGCCGGCGACCTGGACCGTCGGCGAGGCGAACTGGATGTTGTTCTCCTTGAAGGCCTCCTTGATCAGGGCCTGGGCCCGCCGCCTGACCTGGGTCTGGTTGCCCGGCTTGGTCTTCATGGCGAAGCTTAGGGTGACGCCGTAATCGCCGAACTGCTCCACGCCCTTCATCTTCACCGTTTCCAGGATCAACGGCCCGAGCTCCGGATCCTGGAGCAGTGCGGCGCCGACGCCCTTCACCACCTTCTTCACCTTGGCGACGTCGGTGTCGTAGGAGACGTTGATCTTGAACTTGTCGATGACCCAGTCGCGGCTCATGTTCTGGACGGCGCCAAGCGAGCCGAACGGCACGGTAAACACCGGGCCGCGGTGGTGGCGCAGCTTTACCGAGCGGATGCTGAACGATTCGACCGTTCCCATATAGCTGCCGCTCTGGATATATTCGCCGACCCTGAAGGCGTCGTCCATCATGTAGAAGATGCCGCTGATGATGTCCTTGACCAGCGTTTGCGAGCCGAAGCCGATGGCGACCCCGAAGACGCCCGCGCCGGCGATCAGCGGACCGATCTCGACGCCGAGGCCGGAGAGCACCATCATGACTGCGACCACCGCGATGAAGGCCGCAAGAAAATTTCGCAGAATCGGCAGCAGCGTCCGCAGGCGCATACTGCGGGCAAGGAGAGCGGGGTCCGCGACATCGGCGCTCGCCCGCCTGAGATACAGGTTGATGAACTCCTTCGTCAGTTGCCAGAGCAGATCCGCCGCGAGCAGGATGACCACCCCGGCAAGGACGCCGCGGAACACGCGGTTGAAGACATCGTCCTGCAGCATCGAACTGCCGTTGAAGCGGAAGACGGCGGCGAGCCAAAAGGCCGCAAGTGCGATGATTGCGAATCTCACGCCGCGGTCGATTACGACATTGCGTACCACGCGAATGTAATCTGCCGCTTCGGTGTCCAGCGCGGAACGGGTTGCCGCGCTTGTGAACCTGAGCAGCGGGGGCAGGCCGAGGCCGTAGACGCCGAGCCAGAACAGCACCTTCATCCCCGCGGCCCAGACGAGCCAGAGGACGATCAGCAATGCGATGAGCAACGCGTTGCGCAGCATTCGCCGACCAGCCGCCATCTCCGGGAAGGGTCGGCGCAGGGTCGTGTCAATGGCGAGCCCCAGGATGCCAAGGCCGAGCACGGCCGCGATGAGATCACTGACATCTGCCGCGACCGAGAGCGCCTGCATCATGTCCGTGACCGCCCAGAGGAAAGCCACGGCGCAGGTGAACAGCGCGATCCGCCCGTACCAGAAACGCGCGGCATCAGCCGACAGCGTCGCGCTTTTGTCCAGCGTCTCCGCTTCCGGATCAGCCTCTATCGCCGGCTTAAGGACGGCCCAGACGATTGCGATCATCAAGCGGGCGCCGATCCAGGCGATCAGCAGAGGCGCGACCGCCGCCTCCAGCCGGTTCGGCCAGTCGGCGAGCACGAAGGCGGTGATCGCCGCGACCGCAAAGACGACGAGCGGCGCGATGCGATCAAAGGCGGCGAAACCGTAGCCGCTTTGGATGGAGCTGCGCCTCGCACTGCGCCGCACAACATAACGCAGGAGGTATTCCGCACCGTAGCCGACCAGGAGCACGAGGGCGAAACCACGCAGGATCGGCATCGCGCCTTGGCCCTGCATCTCGATGGCAATGCGGTCTCTTGCCGCCGCCCATTCGGAGCCGACTTGCGGCATGGCCTCTCTCATGCCATCGAGATGACCTCTGATCTTCGCGACCAATTGCGATGCAATTCCCGGCCGTGGCGAGGCGACGGCCGGAGTGGCTGCCTGCCTGGCGATAAGCCATTGGCGGACTTCCGGATCGTCCAGCAGTTCGATCAATTGCTGGACCTTGGCGGGCGGCGCGGCAGCCGTTCCCGTCTCCTGAGCTGCCACGAGAGCGGCAGGCCCGAAAACGAGCTGCATAAGCAGGACGATTGCGGCGAGGCGTTTACAACCGTGCCTGAAGACTGCACTCATCGGTTTCCCCATCCCTTGCGGCGCCGACTGCCCCGGGCGCCAAGACTCGCCGGCTAAAGGCATTCGGCTCCCCAACTCAATGTTCACTCAGAACGAGCATCTGCACCGGCAGGAGAAGCGTTCAACGAGCATCGCCTAAGCTCTCGTCGACGGTTGCTCCCGATCGCGCCGTCCAGACTACTGTGGCCTGGGAATGAGGCAGCCGGTTCTGATATTTTCCGACAAACCTAATTTGCCACGAATGCAGGTCGTTGTCGTTGGTCTTCCGTTTGCTGCTCTTCGCCTCGACTATGACAATCTGGTAGCGATCGAGATTCGCCCCGATCGGATCCCTCAGCGCCGCGACGAGGAAGCGAGGTCGGGGACAAGGGCGAGCAGGGCGAGGCGCGACGCACGCAACTCTCTCCGGGGCTGGACACTCGCCCTGGAGGTTGCCGTCGCATTGGGCACCTTGGCTGCCATCTGTACCGGCTGCGCGATCTTGAACCTGCTCGCCAGTGCGCTCGGGCTCGGTCTTCGCGAGGAAAATCTCTTCTGGTTCTTCGGTGGTGCGATCCTCTCCCTCATAGGGTCGCTCCTGGCGTTCCTGCTTGAAATGCTCGTCGCCGGGCGGAATATGCTGCGCCAGATCCGCATGGACAAGCCAAGCCCGGACAGCGACTAGGCGGCAGCCGCCACCGAGGCCGAGGGACGCCCAAAATGGGCTTAGTCGGGCCGTTCATCGCACGTTCGCCAATGGCAGCGAAGGATCGGGCTATCATGTTCATAGACTGGCAAGTGCGGAGGGCGCGCAGAAGGAAATCGCCAAAAACGCCGGATGCGATCGACCCTAAGGTCTTATGATTCGGGCGACACTTTTCGCGTCGGTCTGATCTTCAATTTCCTGAGTGCACATCATATCTTAACTACGGCCGATCGTGTGGCAGGGGGAACAAGTGAACGAAGCGAGTGGCTTCCGGTTGACCAAGCGGTTCGTCTCGCATCTACCGCAAGGGCCGGTATCCTTTTCGCGTGCATTGTCGAGTGCGGTCCTGGCCGTGAGCATTGGGACCTCGATCCGCTATCTGATCGATCCTCTAGTTGCAGGGGTGCCCTTCATCACAATGTTCCCGGCGGTGGTGGCTGCTTGCATGTTCGGCGGCATTCTCGGCGGTGTGATCGCCGCGGCCTTGGGAGGAGCTGTTGCCGCCTATGCCTGGTTGCCGCCGCTGAATTCCTGGGCCCTGACCACGCAATCTTGGATCGTGTTGGCAACGTTCGTCCTGGCCGCTGCCCTGATCATCGCCGTGGCTGGACTTGTGCATCTGCTTATTCGAGCACTGAGACAGGCCGAAAGTCGATCAGAACTGATCGCAAACGAGATGAAGCACCGCGTCAGCAATCTTCTCCAGATGACAGACGCCCTGGCAAGACAAACCTTTAAAGAAGTCGACAAGGAACCACAGCGGGCGTTCAGCCAGCGCCTCAATGCAATGTCGGCTGTCTTGCGGATGTCGGATCCAGTTTCCAGCCGCGATCTGAAAGCCCTTTTGCAGGCGGCGCTCGGGCCGGTTTCCGCTGACCGGTTTGTAATGAGCGGACCGGAGGTGGACGTCTCGCCGGAAAAGGCAATCAAGCTCGCGCTTCTCTTCAACGAGTTGGTGACAAATGCCACGAAATACGGTGCCCTTTCTACGGATGAAGGCCGCGTGCACATAGAGTGGAAGCGCGACCAGAGGACCATATACCTGCAGTGGAGGGAAACGGGTGGGCCGCCCGTCACACCGCCGCAGAGACGCGGTTTTGGCAGCCACCTGATCGAAGCCGTCCTCAATTCCGAGGAAGGTAACTCAGCACTTGATTTTCAGCCCGCCGGCCTCGTCTGTTCGGTCAGCATCCTCCGCTACTGATCGCTGAGTGCTTGCAGTTGAGCGAGCGGATTGAATCGCCGTTTACGGCACCCGGTCAGGTGCAACTATTCCTCCTTCATTCTCGAGTATGTCGATCCGTCTGGCTACGGAATCCGAGAATTTCAGATGCACACCAATGCCGCCGCCATTGTCGGGAATGAAGACGGCGCCGGCTCTCTCCAGAGCTGATTGCAAGGCAAACAGTTCATCATCATTCGGTTTGGCGAGCTTACGCTCGAAACGCAGCACGGTTTCCGGGCCCACACCGGCAGATATTGCGAGGCGCTCGCGCGAGAGGTCTGTAAGTGCACGTGCCGCTCGGCATTGAGACCCAGTGATCATGATTATCGTCCTTTCTACGAGCCGGACCGCCCCATCATCGGAGCGATCCACCGTGGCCATTCAGCCACGGAAAATGTCCGAACGTCAGCGATGAACGTTTTCTGCTTAAGCGGAAGCTTCCGCTTCTGCCTGATGTTTGGTGACTGCCAACACCGTCAGCTTGTGCTGCTTGTCGTCCCTTGCGGTCCAGCCCATCGTCTGACCGGCGGACAAGCCGAGAAGGGCAGTTCCGATGGGGGTCAGGACGGATATCTTCCCTGTGGAAATATCGGCGTCTTGCGGGAACACAAGCGTCACTGTTCGTCCGCCGCCTGTGTCCGTTTCATACTCTACCGTTGATCCCATCTGGACGACATTTCCAGGCACCGACCCGTCGGCAATCACGCGTGCGCGTTCGAGCTCGAGCAAGAGACCATCGGAAATCTCGGGAAGGCGATCAGCCGCGGCGAGCGCAAGTTTGTTCAGCCGCTGGTGATCCGTCTCGCCAATCAAGATCGAGGGCTTTCGCGGCGTCTGAGCGTGTTTCTTCATTTTCGCGTTCTCCTATGGTTCACCTTACCGCCACCTTTCAGACAGCATCGGCCCGCGGTGGGATGTCGCTGGTCGACCATGCCTCGCTCTGCAAGATCGCCATCACCTCCTCGGGCGACCGGGCCAGCCGGAGTCCCTCCCGGATCAGCGGCGCCCGCACCAACCGAAACAGTTGTGACAGCGCCGGCAAGAAGCTGCGAACCTCGGAGCGCGGCCAAAGCAGGGTAAAGACGAGATCGACGGGTTCGAGGTCAGGGCTTTTGAAATCGATCGGAGGAGCCAGTCGCGTAAACGACGCTACAGGCGACGAGATCGAACGCAGCAATGCGTGCGGAACCGCGACGCCACGACCAATGGCGGTCGAGCCGAGTCTTTCGCGCCGCCAAAGGCCCCGCAGAACCACCCGATCGTCAAGCCCGGTTCTGCCCGCAATTGTCGCAGCGATCTTGGACAGCGCCGAGTGCTTTCCCTTTGTCGCAAGGTCAAGAGTAATACTGTCTTCCGACAGGTTTCTGAAGATCATCATGGTCGCCTCTGAGCCGCATATGCGCGACAGCGAGCGAAGTGCGTTCGGCACCCCGTCTGCAGCGGTCACGGATTGAGTTGAAGAACGGCTTACCCGGACGCGAAGCCGTTGGAGCTCGCGGCCGGGCTAGAGGCCTGCTTTGAGGCGTTTTGGATCTCGCTGTGGCATCGAAATATTCATGATGAATGAAACATGGGGACGGAATTCCTGAAATCAAGTATGGCGCCGCCCCAAATCCTTTGAGCCCGGAACTTGGAAGATGCAGAAGTACGGGCCCGCGTTCTCGAATAAACCTTGTTTCGCCAGCGTCCAAAGGTCGCATCGCCACCGATTGAATCCGTTGCGCCAAGTAACCATATCGGGATCATGACTACGTCACGTCGACAAAAGAAATACTTGTTTCTCTCAGCGTCCCTGCTGACGCGCTCGTAACCCCGAGCGGCTTGAACGCATGCGCGTTCGCCGCCTCGGGGATCCCTCACAAATAGACAGTTTGGCCACGGCTACTCGCGCGCGGAGCTGAGCGCTGATGCGTCCGCATGCCGTGATGCCTCCCGAGTACCCGTTCGCCGCGCTCTTTCCTGGACTGCGCGACCGGGCCGATCAATGCTGCAAATGGAGGGCAACGATGTCAGCATACGAACACTCATCAACCCACGTCCGCCAGGATCCGACGCTGCGCAGTCCCAGGTTGACGGTGGCGGCACTTCTTCTGCGTGCGCTGCAACGCTGGCAGCGGAGGCGGGCGGCCACCGCGCTTCAAAACCTCGACGACCGGTTGCTCGATGACATCGGCATAACCAGGAACGACATCCCGCGGATCGTCGAAAGGCTCTTCAGGCCATCGGACCAGGCGTAGGTCCCCCGCCTGAATGGCTGTATGCATCGAATCGATGAACAACGGTCTGCGGGCCAGCGAGGCATAGCGCCGTCCGCTGGCCTGCCAGGAGGCCACGATGGATAAGACAACCAAAACGCTCATCGCGGTGGGCATCTTTGGATTGATGATCTTCGCTTTCGTGATGCTCTGATGCTGGGCTCTGCTTTTCGCTCGTCGCCATTATCAGTGCGGGCGTTGCCATGCCCAATCCGAAATGTTTCCATAAGCTCCATGAGTCTTGCTCATGGAGCTTTCGATGTCTTCAGACGACGTTGATCTGAACCTTCTTCGCGTTTTCGACGTGTTGATGCAGGAGCGAAGTGTCACGGGCGCCGCGGACCATTTGGGGCGGACCCAGTCCGCCGTCAGCCACTCACTCGCCAAGCTGCGGATCCTCTTCAAGGACGAATTGTTTACACGTGACGCCGGCATCATGAGACCCACGCCGCGAGCACTCGAACTGGCGACGGATTTGTCTGATGCGCTCGCTAAAATTCGCGCGTCGATCGGGCGCTACAAGGTTTTTGACCCCACAACGACCGAGCGAAAGTTTCGTGTCGGCCTCACTGACTATCATGCGACGATCTTCATTCCGCGGCTGATCCGAGAATTCTCCACGCAGGCGCCGCATGCGACGCTCAACGTGATACCCGCGAACCGGGTCGAGGCGGAGACCGCCGATTACTTCCGGCAGGTAGACTGCACGTTAACGGGCGCAAATCTCAGGGATGATCCCAGCTTGGTCAAGGTGGAGCTTGGACAGGACAGGTTGCTTTGCGCCGTGTGGAGCGGCAGCCAAATTGCAAGGAGTCCGCTGAGCCTGGAAACTTATTTGTCGGCTTCACATCTTCAGATCTCGGCAGATGGTCTGTCCGAGGGCTTGGCTGATGCTGCACTGAGAAATCGTGGTCTTAGCCGAAAGGTCGTGGCCACTATCTCAAACTACCTGGTTATGCCAGGGGTCCTCAGGGGAACCGAGCTCATTACCCATTGCGGTGACGGAATTCTTCAAATGCTCGATGAAACAAGCGAGGTGACACTTCTCTCGCCGCCGATCCCCATTTCATCGGTAAGCGCAAACCTCGTCATCCACCGGCAGATGGCCGCCGATCAAGGAACCCTTTGGCTGCGGCGACTGATAACCGAAATCTACCATGCCGCTCAAATAAAGAAGAACGAAGTAATACTGGCGAACAAGCTCATGGCGTGAGCCGTGGCGACTCGGCGCCCGCGGGAGATGCCGCTAGTATGAACGGAATTCATAATCTTGATGACTACAATCAATTTGACAAATTAACGACTTCGGAGCCACCCTCTTTTTTGCCATACTAAAAAAGGGGATCCTTCAATGCAAAAATTTCTGACTGGAGTTCTCGGCGCGGCGGTTGCCGCTTATGCATCCACCGCGTGGGCAGGGACGCTGGACGATGTAAAAGCAAAAGGAATTCTCACGTGCGGGACAAATCCGGCAACGGCGGGCTTCAGCGTCCCTGACAATGATGGGAAGTGGACCGGGTTCGTAGTCGATTACTGCCGAGCTGTGGCTGCCGGCGTCCTCGGCGATGCGACGAAGGTCAAGTTCATCCCCCTCAACGCAAAGGATCGCTTCACCGCGCTCCAGTCCGGCGAGATCGACATTCTGGCGCACAACGCCACTTGGACTTCCTCGCGTGATACCTCGCTCGGCATCATTTTCGCTGGCACATATTTCTATGACGGCCAGGGCTTCATGGTGCGCAGGTCGGAGACCATCAAGTCGGCGAAAGACCTGGACGGCGCATCTATCTGCGTTTCGCAGGGAACGACCACGGAGCTGAACCTCGCAGACTACTTCCGTTCGAACGGCATGACCTTCAGCGCTGTCGGTTTCGCCGATGAGGAGGCCGTCATCAAGGCCTATGAGGAGGGGCGGTGCGACGTCTTCTCCGCCGACACGTCCAGCTTGAACGCTGCGCGGATTCGCATGGCCAATGCCGATGACAGCGTCGTTCTTCCCGAGATCATTTCCAAGGAGCCTCTCGGACCCGCCGTCCGCCAAGGTGACGATCAGTGGCTGAACATCGCCAAGTGGACTCTGAATGTCATGCTCGCCGCCGAGGAGTTCGGCGTCACCTCGAAGAATGTCGACGAGATGAAAAACTCCGACAACCCGAACATCCGCCGCCTGCTGGGCGTCGAAGGGAGCTTCGGCAAGGATGTAGGGCTCGGCGAAACGTGGTCGCAGGATATCATCAAGCAGGTCGGCAATTATTCCGAAATCTTCGAACGTTCGATCGGCAAGGAATCTCCCCTGAAGATCGAGCGGGGCGCTAACGCTCTCTGGAACGCAGGCGGTCTTCACTACGCGCCCCCCATCCGCTGATGAGCAGAGGCCGCCGCGAAGAGCGGCGGTCTGCCGGTAAGTTGGGAGGCACGAATGGTTGACATCGCTCAGCCTGCGCACCTGCGTAGGGCTTTCTCGATCTATGACAAGAAGATCCGCGCGATCGCCTATCAAGCCGTGTTGGCTGTAAGTCTGGCTGTCATCGCTACGGGGATCGCGACCCAGACCGTCTCCAACATGCGGCAGCGCGGCATTCCATTGACTTTTGACTTCTGGAACCAAACGGCTGGCTTCCAGATAAATCAGACGCTCATCCCCTACGACACCCTTTCCAGCTATGGCCAGGCGTTCTGGGTTGGCGTCGCGAACACACTTCTTGTCAGCGCTTTCGGCATTGTGCTTGCCACAGTCATCGGATTCCTGATCGGCATTTCGCGTCTCTCCAACAATTGGATAGTAGCGAAGGTGGCGACTTCTTACGTGGAGGTCATCAGGAACATCCCGCTGCTGCTGCAGCTTCTGTTCTGGTACAACGCGGTGCTTAAGCCGCTGCCCGTGCCGAAGGCTTCTATCGCCCTTCCTGGCGGGATCTATCTCAACAACCGTGGGATCATCCTGCCTGCCGTCGAGTTTCATGCAGGCGCCGGCTTGGTGGGCATCGCGATCGCTGCAGCAGTCGTATTCGCGATTGCGTTCGGCGCCTACGCAAGCGGCGTCCAAAAGCGAACCGGAAAGCAACTTCCGGTCTTGATCGTCAACCTGCTCGTACTCACAGGGTTACCGTTGGCGGCTTATGTGGCGGCGGGAAACCCATGGTCCTTCACGTATCCGGAACTCAGGGGATTCAACTTCCGTGGCGGCCAGCAGATCTACCCTGAGTTCGCGGCCCTCCTTATCGGCCTGTCGGTCTACACGGCGTCATTCATCGCTGAAATCGTTCGCGGGGGCATACAGGCGGTTTCCAAAGGGCAAACCGAAGCGGCCCATGCCCTCGGGCTTCCGCAAGGCAAGACGTTGCGTCTCGTCGTGGTGCCTCAAGCGCTACGGATCATCATTCCGCCTCTGACCAGCCAATACCTGAACCTGATCAAGAATTCCTCGCTTGCTGTTTTCATTGGATATCCCGACCTCGTGCAAGTCTTTGCCGGCTCGGTGCTTAACCAGACAGGTGCCGCGGTCCAGGTGATGGCCATAACGCTCGCCGTATACCTGGTCATCTCCCTGATCACCTCAGCAGCAATGAATGCATTCAACCGGCGCTTCGCGCTCGTGGAGAGATAAAGTGACCACAACTCTTCCCGTCGCGGCGGCTTTCCAGCACGCGTATATCCCAGCCACCCCGCCACCGGCGGAGATCCGGCCTGGCCCTGCGACCTGGGCGCGAAAGAACCTGTTCTCAAGCCCGTTCTCATGCCTTTTGACTGTATGCTTCACCGCAATAGCGGTGTGGCTCGTCTCTCAGTTTGTGAATTTCGCGTTGATTGATGCCGTCTGGAGCGGGGATAGCGAATCCTGTCGCGCCAATCCCGATGGTGCATGCTGGCCATTCATTCGTGCCAAGCTGAACTACCTTCAATATGGAGCCTACCCTGCCACCGAACGCTGGCGCGTCGACCTGACGCAGTTGATCGGGGCGATTTTGATCGCCTGGCTTCTTTGGCGGAACGCTCCGCGTCGGAATACGGCAGCGCTACTCTTCTTCGGAGTGTACCCCATCGTTGGGTACGCTCTCCTTCGCGGCGTCGAAACGATCGGTCTGCCCGTCATCGACACCACCCTCTGGGGCGGGATGATGATCACGCTCTTGATGTCCGTCGTGGGGATTGTGTTTTCGCTGCCGCTGGGTGTCGTCCTGGCCCTCGGCCGACGTTCCGAGCTACCGATCGTCAGGGCTGTCTGCGTCTTCTACATCGAGGTCGTCCGCGGTGTACCTTTCATCACGGTTCTCTTCATGGCTAATTTCATGATGCCTCTATTTGTGCCGGAGGCGCTCACACCCGACAGGCTGCTGCGGCCGATGATCGGAACCGCCCTCTTCTCAGCCGCATACATGGCAGAAGTCGTGCGCGCCGGCTTGCAAGCTATCCCGAAGGGACAATACGAAGGCGCCCAGGCTCTTGGGATCGGGTACTTTACGAGGATGAGGCTGATCATCCTGCCTCAGGCCTTGACCATCGTCATCCCCGGCATCGTTTCGACATTCATCGGGCTGTTCAAGGATACGACGCTTGTGGCGATCGTCGGCATCGCAGACTTCCTGCGAGCAGTTGAAACAGCGCGGATCGATCCGAATTGGGCAGGACCCACGATCTCCTCCACGGGGTACCTCTTTGCCGCAATCATCTACTGGCTGTTCTGCTTCGGAATGTCTCGTTACTCGCAGTCAGTGGAACGTCACCTCGCGCGAGGCCATAAATCATAGGAGTTGTCGATGTTGCACCGCAGTTCCTGCGACAGATCTTGAGTGACTTGGCCCGATCTTTGTTGCCAGCGCGGTGGTTCGCGCAACAATAAATCTAGGAATCTGAACCAATGAAATTCTCACAACCGGGTGCGCCTGCGGCCAGGGGACTGGGCGCGGAGGAGTTTGATTTTGACGTTGTCCACGATCGCAGCCAATTCGGATCTGCGAAATGGGCCAATCAATGGGATGAGTTCTCCCCTCGTGTCGAGGGCGAAGGGCTGATGTCTCTCTGGACCGCTGACATGGACTTCCGAGCGCCGGCGCCAGTGATCGCGCGCCTGCGGGATGCTGTCAATCATGGGATTTACGGCTATACGAAGCGCGATCCGAAACACTATGAAATCGTCAAATCATGGTTCCAGCGTCGTCACAACTGGGATGTGGGCCTGGCCACCTTACTCCCTGCCCCAGCCATTATGCCCTCGGTCGCGGCTATACTGCGGACCTTCACGCGGGCAGGAGACGGCGTCATTGTACAGGCGCCAGTCTATTCGCCATACTTTCAAGTCGTGCGCGACAACAAAAGGAGGCTCTTGGTCAACCGCTTGAGGCTTGTTGACGGTAGTTACGAACTCGACTTGGAGGACTTCGAGCGTCTGGCTGCTGACGGGGCGCGCGCCTTCTTGCTGTGCAACCCGCACAACCCAGCCGGGAAGGCCTGGACGCGCGAGGACCTCGAGAACATGGATTCGCTCTGCGAGCGTTACGGCATTCTGGTCATCTCCGACGATATCCACTGCGACATTCGCCTGAACGACCGCCCACACGTCGTATTTTCCTCGATCAGCGAGGGCGCGGCGGCGAAGTCGTTCATCTGCACAGCTCCTACCAAGACATTTAACTTGGCCGGCGTGCCTTCGGCCACGCTGTCCGTCGCTGACGCGAAACGCCGGGAGGAACTGTTCCGGGTCATGCAGGCTTCGTTCCTGGTGAACGCCAATTTCTTTGGGCGTATAGCTCTGGAGGTTGCCTACAGCTCAGGCGATCAGTGGCTGGACCAGCTGACACCCTATATCCGGGACAACGTCAATCTTGTCGTGAGCCGGGCCGCGGAGGCACTTCCGGGCATATCCCCTATGCGACCAGACGCCTCGTTTTTGGTCTGGCTGGACGCGCGGGAAGTGGACGCAAAGGTAGGAGGCATACATCGCTTCTTCGTCGAACGAGCCGGCGTCAACTTATACGATGGGCGGGTTTATGGCCCGGGGGGAGAAGGCTTCATCCGACTGAACGTCGGTTGCCCGCGTTCGGTGCTCGAGGAAGCATTGGCCCGGATGGCGGATGCCCTTTCATCGCTGTAGTCCGGCTTCGGAAGGAGACAGTTTATGATCGGAGAACTCGCTGACATATATCGTGCCTACTTGGATTGCCTCAACCGGCAAGCCTGGGACGAGCTTGGCCGATTCGTCGACAACGACGTCCAGCATAACGGCCGGCTGCTAAGGCTATCGGGCTACCGGGAAATGCTGGTGAAGGACTTCGAAGAGATTCCCAATTTGCAGTTCAACATTCAACTGCTTGTCTGCGAGCCGCCGCGCCTCGCGGCCCGCCTTTCATTCGATTGCACCCCGAGAGGCGAGTTCCTGGGCCTGAGCGTCAATGGACGTCGAGTGTCTTTTTCGGAGAACGTATTCTACGAGTTCGTAGGATCGAAGATCAGCTCTGTCTGGTCGGTAATCGACAAGTTGGCAATCGAGGCCCAGCTCCCATAATTGGAGAGAGCTGGTCAATGACCGCCTTTGAACCGCACAGCAGACGACCAGCGTTATCGTTAAGCGACGACAATGGGTCGATTGTTCCTGGTCGGTCTCACTTGGGGACGCCCACAGTCCCGCATTACTGTACTCGTTGTAAGGAAGACAGCAATCGCGCGTAGGTCGGCGCTAAAGCTCTCAATATGCCGGCGGCCTCTGCATCATGGCCTGTCACCAGCGGGTACTGTAGTGATCCGACCAACTGACTCTGTTCGGATGCGATGCGGGCCGCTTCAGCATGGCCGATCCGTGCCAGGCACGTCGCCGCGTCGGCGAGCCGCCGTGCGCCGACGCGCACGGCGAAGTGGATTAAATGTCCACGGAGATCGTCATTGCAGCCACCTTCGATCATGTCTGCCAAGACGTCGGCCGCCTCGGCATTGCCGACCGTTCCCTGCGGTAAATGCGTCGCGTTCTCCATTGAAAGCCACCGTATCGCATTTGGCAGCGACGCCCGGATCGCGTCATCCTCCCGGACCTCTCGATCGCGCCGGAAATTGGTCCGCATCGTAAAGGGCGCGCCGTAGTCGATGGTTTCGGCGCGCCATGCGGTCAGAAAGTCGTCTGCCGGCAATGACGCGAAAGGATAGCCCTGCGGATCGTGCATCCGCACCTGCCCATTTTCAATGGCAATCACGACGAGATAGTGGTCCGATCCTATAGGGCCGCTCATGCCCGGCTGATGCCTGAGATGCCCGATTTCGACGGGACCAACCCATACGGGACCATCGGCGAGCGCCTGTTGAAGCCGGTTAAGGGCCTCGTCCGCACTCGTGCTCTTGATGACCGTTGAGGTCCACCCCATCATCTGAAGGGCTCCATCGAAGCCAGCTTCCGGCGTCCATCCGTAGGGATCGAAGAACGGCAGAGTTCCGCCGACGAGCTGCATCCCGAAAGGGCTGCCGGTAGCGAACTCGATGACCGCCGTCGATGGCGCATGCGGGCCGAACAGCATGGCGAAGGAGTTGGCGTAGCAATATGGGCCCGAGCCTATATACGGAATATGCTCCATTGTGATGCCTCAAATCTCAAACTGGGAGGCACGACAAGAGGGGCAAATTTCGAGAAATTGTCAACACACACAATGTGTGCTCTCGGGCTGTCTGGGACTCCCGAGCGCCAACGGACGGGGCCATGCAAATTCTTGGGTCGGTGCATGGCGTCTGCTCCGAAGCGGCGGAGCTACTGCCGTCGGCCGACCTGGATGCTTCGCCAGCTGATATCAACGCTTCGGCCGAGCGCCGAAGCAAGGGCGTGGCCTCGCCCCGATGAAGATCAGGAATTGCTCAAAGACGCAAAATGACTCTACTTGTCAGGGACGTGCCGGCCTTCGGCGGAGCGCAAACCGCAAGAACCAGCGAATGCGGGCACGTCAGACCGCAGTACTGCGGTGGCGCGTTTCGTGATACGGGCTGCGCCTAGCACGCCCCCCCTCGCTTTCGAGCCGCGCTCGGCAGATTTCTCGAACCACTTGACGATCCAGCCGAAGCCTTCCCATTCGCGACTGTCGAGCGGATCGGCAAAACAATCGGTTCTTGTCTTCCGAGCTTGGCTTACTAGCTCTCTATATACAATCGTCCATTGCAGTAGCATCTGGTTTCTCCGCCATGCTGTCTGGCCAGAATGTGGTCCGTGGCGGCTTGAAGATGTAGACGCATAAACGAAAGGCACCTTTCAGAGATGAAACTCGAGAATTGGGACGATCTTCGTTTGTTCCTGCACGTCGCTGAACAAGGCGGGCTGGCGGGTGCCTCCGAGAGGGCGGGCGTCAGCGCGCCGACAATCGGACGGCGCATGCTTGCGCTTGAACGTGCCATCGGGAGAGCGTTGTTTGTACGGGCGCGTACGGGATACGAGCTTGCCCCGGACGGACATGTTCTGCTGGAGCGCGTGAAGGCGATGTATGAGGCGGCGCAGGATATCCACAACTGGCAGGAGTCTGTACATTCTCTGCCAATGGTACGGCTTCTGTCGGACAGCACGTTGTCGTGCTTCACGGCCGCGAACTTTAACCACCTGTGGACGCCCAGCGACTCATTTCGCGTGTGTTTCAAGACCTCCGAAGCCCCCCTTGACCTGACGTACCGCGAGGCAGACATAGGACTGGCCGCCGAGCGGCCGGAGACTGGTAATGTGGCTGCCCACCGTTCCGTCAGGATCGCCTACGCGCCCTACTGTGCCCAGGGTTTCGATTTGCGACGCCACAACAACTGGGTCTCGCTCGGCACTGACGTCGCAAATCAGCGGTGGAAGCGGTGGGCGTTTGAACAGCGGGGCCAGCTCATCACAAACTGGGTGAACGCACCCCGTTCGATGTTCGGTCTTGTGAAGGCCGGCGCGGGCATCGGTGTTCTGCCGTGCTTCATCGGCGATCGCGACCCCGGCTTTCTTCGGGCGGGGCACGTGATTGACGAGCTGAGCCACTACTTGTGGATCGTGCTGCATGATGACGAACGCGGCCGGGAATCCGTGCGCACCGTCGCGGACCGTCTGTCGGCGCTGCTTGCAGCGAACGCCCCGCTATTTTGTGGATCCACTGGGCGAGATCCCTTGTGAACGAAGCGGGCAACCGACCCCAGAGGCACAACGGCGTTGATCCGCCGACAATCTGACCAGCGCGCTCAAGGTATTTGCCAACCGTCTACCGGGCAGCTATCTCGATGAAGTAGCGCCTTCAGCCGCGCTCCGCCTCGCCCGTCACGCGCCAGATCACATCGCCGACATCGTCCGCCACCAACAGGGAGCCGTCCGCGCCGATCGTAACTCCGACCGGCCGGCCATAGGACGCCCGCTCGTCGGGCGAAAGGAACCCGGTGAGGATGTCGCGCGGCGGCCCGGACGGACGGCCATTTTCGAACGGCACGAAGACAACCTTGTAGCCGCTCAAGGTGCTGCGGTTCCAGGAACCATGCTGCCCGATTACCATGCCGTCCGGGAAGCCCGGCAGAGTGCCTGCGGGAAGCCAGCAAAGGCCGAGCGATGCAGTGTGTCCGCCCAGGGCATAATCCGGTGTTGTGGCGGTTGCGACCATCGCCGGATCCTGCGGCACCCGGCCGTCCACGATCTGCCCCCAATAGCAATAGGGCCACCCGTAAAAGCCGCCTTCGCGCACCGATGTCAGATAGTCGGGAGGCGTCTCGTCGCCGAGGCCGTCGCGCTCATTGACCACAGTCCAGAGTGCGCCTGTCGTGGGCTCCCATGCCATGCCCACCGGGTTGCGCAGGCCGGATGCAAATATGCGGCGCTCACCGCTCTCGAGGTCAAGCTCGTGGATCGCGGCCCGTCCTTCCTCTGCCGCCATGCCGCGCTCGCCTATGTTGCTGAGCGAACCGACGCCGATGAAAAGCCTTCGTCCGTCGCGACTGGCAAGCAGGCTTCGTGTCCAGTGCCCGCCGGGCTTCAGGTCCGTCAGCTTTCGCCCTGTCGCGCTGATCCGCGTGTCGCCCGTTTTATACGGGAACGCAACCACCCCGTCTGTGTTGCCGACATATAACCTATCGCCGAGCAACGCCATGCCGAAGGGCTGATTGAGAGCGTCGAGGAATACCTCACGTATTTCGGCAACGCCGTCGCCATCCGCATCACGCAACAGTGTGATGCGGTTCGGACTTTCGCCTACTGCGGCGGCGCGCTTCATTGTGCTGAACATGGCGTAGTCGAAGGCAGATTTGATGCCCCCCGGCTCGCTCAGCGCCTCGGCCACAAGTACGTCGCCATTCGGCAACACGTGAATCCAGCGGGGATGCTTGAGCCCGGCCGCGAATGCGTTCACCTTGAGCCCCGCCGCCGCAGTCGGCTTCTGCTCCGCGGTCCATCCCTTGGCAGTCGGCATCTTCAGGGTCGGAATGCCCTGCGGCTTCGCTCCCGGGATCTTCGGTTCGCTGCCATAGGCCGGCTCGAGAGAATCGCCGTCCTGGCGGCGCAAGAGGATTACTGCGGCGCCGATCAGGGCGACCAGTCGGCCGAAAATGTCTGACAGGCCCATGTGTCCTCCTAGTGTGTCCGCCTCGATATCGGTTCGTATTGTTTAATTTTACGTAGCTATCCGACGATATTAAATAGAACCATTCGCTTGAAAAGGCATTCAATGGCGACTTCCAGCTCCTCCGCGAGAAGCATCGCCGGGGCGGTGTAGATGCCCTGACCCATTTCCACCTGCGGCATGACCATCGTGACGATGCCTCTCCGGTCGATGCGAATGAAGCCATTGGGGGCAGAGCGGACATTTCGCTCCGCAGACGGAATCCGTTGCGGCCGATCATTCAGGCGGAATGGTCTGGCGGCGTGAGGTCACAAGCAATCGCAGGGTTTTCGCGAGATTTTTCGCCCTCGATGTGCGAAACTCGCGGATCGACACGCGAACAAGGCGGCGGCACGATGCCGTTTTCTCAATCGATGATTTGCAAAGGATGCTGGGAGCAGATGCGCCTCCCAGTACCTCTGCGTGGACCGGCCTCCATTCCCTTCCGCGCCTTCGGCATCCGCCCGAGCCGGATGAATCCGAACACCTGCACGCTTTGCGAACTCATGTTCACACGCGTGATGAAAGCCCGCAAGATCACTGTTGACGTGTCCGTTCTGTTTGCAGATCTGCGCGACTATACAACGCTTTCACAGTCGCTTTCGGCGGACTCCCTCCAGTCGTTGCTCGACGATTTTTACGATGAATGCGCCACAGCTATCTGGGAATTCGACGGCCTTCTCAATAAGACGGTCGGGGACGCGGTCATGGCGATCTTCAACTTTCCGATTCCGCACCAGGACCACGCCGAGCGTGCTGTGCTCGCCGCACGGGAAATCCAGCGCCGCTGCCAATCGCGTCGTGAGCATCGCGTGGCTCAAAGTGGTCTGGACGGAGGTGGGCTCGGGGTTGGCATCGGTATCGACTCCGGTCAGGCCAGCTTCGGAGAGTTCGGCCGATCGCATCGTGACCTGACAGCGATTGGAACGGTTGTGAACACCGCCGCTCGCGCCCAGGCGGCCGCGGAAGCGGGGCGGATTCTCGTCACCAGAGCCGTTTGCGAGCGGGCGCAGAGCCAAACAGCCGGAAGCAAAAGCCGGAAGTACCGCCTGAAAGGCTTCGAGAAGCCGATTGAGCTTTATGCGATCTGAATGTGGCGCGCGGTCCGTCTCAGCCGTAGCGCGCGTCATCGGCGAGAACTTCCGCAATGACGCGCTCCGACCGCGCGATTTCCGGCCGATTGCTACCCAGCATCCCCGCGGCGACGATCAAAGCCTTCCACAGGGTCCAGCCTCGACCGCGAGCCCAGGTCGCCTTGTCGAGCGGAAGGGCGGCGCGGAACGCTCCGCGGCTCTCGCCCTTGAACATCGTCCAGGCGATCGAAAGATCGCAGGCCGGGTCGCCGACCCCGCAAGTGCCGAAATCGATGACCCCGCTTAAACGCCCCTCTTGGACCAGGAGATTGCCCGAGGCGACATCGCCGTGAAACCAGACTGGAGAACCGGTCCAGTCTGACGACAGCGCCCTCTCCCACACGGCTGCTGCCGCTGCGACGTCAATGCGTCCGGCAAGCTGCTCAAAAGCCCAGCGGGTCTCGTAATCATAGACGTTCAACGGAGCGCCACGGAAGAAGTTGTGCTCGCCCGGCAAAGGACCGCCATCTGCGTCGATCTGCTGCAGCTTCGACAGAAATGTGGCTAGCGCCTTCGCAAAGCCTGTCATATCGGTAATGGCGGCATGGGTGGCGCTTTCCCCCTCCTGCCAACGATAGATCGACCAGTGCCAGGGATAACCCTCGCCCGGACGTCCGAGCACCAACGGAACTGGAATAGGCAACGGCAGGTGCGGCGCCAGACGCGGCAGCCAGTGCTGTTCCTTTTCCACCTGCTGCGCGTAACGCGCGGCACTCGGCAAGCGCACCGTCATGTCCGCGCCGAGGTGAAACGTCCGGTTGTCCCAGCCGCCGAACTTGACCGCCCGGATCGGCAGGTGTGCCCATTGCGGAAATTGCGCCGCGATCAACCGGCTGACCAGCGAAACGTCGATCTCGATCTCATCGGCGGAAGCGGACGACATGATTTCCATTTAACCAGGAAAGGCTCTAACCTTGCAACCGCGAGGCCTCCTCTCTCAGGATTTCCTTTTGCGTGATCAGCCGCGCGCTGTGCTGCCCGCTCAGATGGGTCCAGAGCCAGCTCCATGCGACCGCGAAGCGGCTGCGGGTGCCGATCAGGAAATAGATGTGGGCGACGCCCCAGATCCACCAGGCGAGCGCGCCCTTGAGCTTGATCCTGCCGAAGTCGATGATGGCGGCGCGCCTGCCGATCGTGGCGAGGCTCCCCTGGTGGCGGTAGCGGAAGGGGCCCGGCGCCGGCCTTCCCTCAAGCCGTGCCCGGATTACCCGGGCGACAAAAGCACCTTGCTGCTTGGCGGCAGGCGCAATACCCGGGACGGGGGTGCCGTCCGCCTGCTTCACCGACGCGGTGTCGCCGATCACGAAGACGTCCGGATGTCCCGGCGCCGTCAGTTCCTCTTCGACCAGCGCACGACCGGCGCGGTCCGCCTCGATGGCCAGCCATTCGGCGGCGGGCGAAGCCTGGACGCCGGCCGCCCAGACGAGGGTCCGACTCGCAACGAACTCGTCGCCGATCATCACCCCGGCGGCGGTGCAATCGGTCACGGGTCTTCCCGTCCGCACCTCGACACCGAGCCTTTCAAGCTCGCGGCGGGCATAGGCGGAAAGCTCTTCGGTAAAGGCGGGGAGGATGCGGGGCCCAGCCTCGACGAGCACGATCCGCGCCAGGCGGGTGTCGATCCGGCGAAACTCGGCGGGCAAAGTCTTATGCGCCATTTCGGCGATGATGCCGGCGAGTTCGACCCCGGTCGGCCCGGCGCCGATCACCGTGAAGGTGAGCAGCGCGTCCCGCCGGGCGGGGTCGTCCTCAAGTTCCGCCTGCTCGAAGGCGAGCAGCACCCGACGGCGGATGGTCGTTGCGTCTTCGAGGGTTTTCAGCCCTGGCGCCACTGGCGCCCATTCGTCATGGCCGAAATAGGCATGCGTCGCCCCGGTCGCCAGCACCAGCGTATCGTAGGAGACCGCCCGGCCGTTTGCGAGCGCGACGGTCCTGGTGGAGGTGTCGACGCCCTTGACCTCGCCAAGCAGCGTCGTCACCTCAGGCCTGTCGCGATAGAGCTGCCGGATCGGCCATGCGATTTCCGAGGTCGCAAGTACCGTGGTCGCCACCTGATAGAGCAGCGGCTGGAAAAGATGGTGATTGCGCCGGTCGATCAACGTGATCCGAACCGGCGCGCCCTTGAGATCGTGGACGAGCTGTAACCCGCCAAAGCCGCCACCGACGACGACGACATGATGTCCTTCCGGCATAGCTTCCCCCTCGTTTGCTGGGACAGCCTGTCTTTTCGCGGACGATCGGACAACCGCCAGTTCGGCAAGAGTTCCATGTCGAAAAAGCACAGCTCATTCAGCATAGTCCACCGGCACCGCCGTGCCGCTTTTCAACACTTCCATCGATATCGAGGCGGAGACGTCGAAAAGTTCCACTTTCCGCACGATCTGCTTGTACACGACGTCGTAATGCTCGACGCGCGGCAGCACGACCTTGACGATATAGTCGTAATTGCCCGTCAAGCGATGCGCCTCGACGATTTCAGGGATGTCGGCGATCACGCGCCTGAACTTCTCAATCCACTCGTCGGAGTGATGCGCCGTCTTGATCAATGCGAAAAGCGTGGTTGGCACCCCCATCTTCTCCCGGTCGAGAACGACGATGCGGCGCGCCACATACCCCGTTTCCTCCAGGCGCTGGATACGGCGGGAACAGGCAGAAAGCGACAGGTTCACCCGCTCGGCGAGGTCGCCCATCGCCACGCTCGCATCCTCCTGCAGAAGCGTGAGCAGCTTCCGGTCCCTGTCATCCAGCACGCCTCTTACTCCTCAAATGCCACCTTTTTAGCGCCAAATATTTGCACAATTACATCAAAATACGCAAATTGTCCGCGCTCACTCAAGAAGTGCGCTTCGCCAACGCGCACAAATCCCGGCGTTTCCGCGCCATAATCCTGTCGATGGAACGGGATCGGAGTTGCAACGCGCTCTCCGTCTTTCGGTTCCGATGAGGCACGAGAAAACAAGGGGACGCGGCATGGAAGTGCGCAGGATGCGGAAGATCGGACTTATCGGCGGCATGAGCTTCGAGAGCTCGGCGGTGTACTACCGGATGGTGAACGAGGCGGTTCGGGAGCGGCTGGGGGCGCTGCATTCCGCGGAGGTGCTGATGCATTCCATCGACTTCCAGACGATCGTCGACCTGCAGAAGGCCGGCCGCTGGGACGAGGCAGCCAATCGCCTTTCCGATGTCGCGCGCGGCCTGGAGCGCGCCGGCGCCGACTGCGTGCTCATCTGCACCAACACCATGCACCTGATCGCCGACGCTGTTCAGGCGGCTGTCGGCGTGCCGCTGATCAACATCATCGACGAAACCGCGCTGCGTCTGAAGGCCGCCGGCAGCCAAAGACCGCTGCTGCTCGCCACGCGCTATACGATGGAACACGGCTTCTACGCGGAACGCATGCGCGCGCATGGTCTCGAGGTGATGGTGCCGGACGCGGCCGGACGCACGCTCACCCACAACGTCATCTTCGACGAGCTCTGCGCCGGAAAGGTGTTGAAGACTTCGCGCGAGGCGCTCATCGCCTTGATCGAGCGAGCAAAAGCGGACGGCGCCGATGCGGTCATTCTCGGCTGCACGGAGATCTGCCTGATCCTCGACCCGGCCCGCCTGCCGCTGCCGGGCTTCGACTCCACCGCCATCCACGCCGAGGCCGCGGTCGAGTTTGCACTCGGCAAGCGGTGTATGAGTCACGCGGCCTGAGCGCACGCTCCCCCGTCCCTGTGCCCTTATCTGCGCTCGTCACGGGGATGGGCGCGTCCCAGGCGACGGTCCCGTCACAGACAGCCGGATTTGCTCACGCAGCCGCATCGTACTCGGCACGAGCCTTCCGGATCGCCTCGTGATTTGCAACCGACCAGTCGACGAATGGCCTGAGCAAAGCCAGGAACGACCGTCCGAGATCGGTCAGGCCATACTCGACGCTTGGCGGCTGCGTCGGGTAGACGGTGCGGCTTAGATAGCCATCGCGCTGCAGGTCGCGTAGCGTCTGTGTCAACATGCGCTGCGAGATGTCGGGAATGAGCCGCCGCAGCTCGGAAAAGCGCAAGGGCCCGTCGGCAAGGGTCAGGATCATCAGCGAATTCCATTTGCCGGCGATGTGGTCCATCACGTCGCGCACCGGGCAATTGTCCATATCCATCGGCACTCCGCCGATGAGGAACACCTTTTTGCCTTTCGCCTTGCCCATCGCCTTGTTCATGGCGGTTCCCTTTCCGTAACCACAGCAGAAAAAACTGCCTCCTTTACAGCTCATAGCAGATTACGGGATAAGAGCAACTCTCAAAAAGAGACCAGCATTCGGCCTGAGCCAGGCTTACGAAGCTGGATGGAAAAGAAAGGAAGATCATGCCCGAAACATTGCTCGTAACCGGCGCAACAGGTCAGTTCGGCAAGCTCGTGCTCGATGCGCTTCTCGCCTCCGGCAAGACGAATCCGGCCGACATCATCGCCACAAGCCGCGACGTGGCCAAGCTCACCGATTACGCCGCCAAGGGTGTTCAGACGCGTGCCGCCGACTTCGACGACCCGGCCTCGCTCGACAAGGCGTTCGCCGGTGCAACCCGCATCCTCATCATCTCGACCGATGTCCTCGACCAGCCTGGCAAGCGACTGAAGCAGCATCTTGCCGCCGTCGAGGCAGCAAAGAAGGCAGGCGCGAAGCACATCCTCTATACGTCCATGGCGAACCCGGAAGGCTCGGTCATCCCCTTTGCCGGCGATCACATCGGCACGGAAAACGCAATCAAGGCGACTGGCATTCCCCATACGATCCTGCGCAATGCCTGGTACATGGAGAACCTGTTCCTGGCGCTGCCGCATGCGCTCGCAAGCGGCCAATGGTTCTCGTCCGCCGGAAAGGGCCGCATTTCGCATGTCGCTCGCGGCGACCTCGCCCGGGCAGCAGCCGCCGCACTGGAGTCGGGCTCGAACGAAAGCCGCACCTATACGCTGACCGGGGCCGAGGCCCGGACCACCGAAGAGATCGCCGCGCTTGCCGCCGATGCCACCGGCAAGAAACTGGACGTCGTGCACATTTCCGACGAAGCGCTCGCCGCGGGCCTCAAAGGTGCCGGCCTGCCGGATTTCCTCGTCCCCATTCTCGTCTCCTTCGACGCCAATACGCGTGAAGGTCATTTCGATATCGTGACCGGTGACGTGGCGGCCCTCACCGGCAAGGCGCCGCTCAGCCTTTCCGCCTTTCTTGATGCGAGCAAGACCGCGCTCGCGCACTGAGACGACAGTAGCAATGACACTCGGCCCGGCAAATTCGCCGGGCCGGATAAAACGACGCGTCCGCCACCCTCTCGCCCCAGCGCATTGCTATCCTGGGGCTCACTTGGTTTGGGGCGGCATGCGCTCACATGCGTTCGTGCAGCCGCTCCAACTCTTTGTTCTTGCCGCATTTGTGCGACGTCAGGTGATTCCACCTGACTGCAAGACGCTATAGGAGGAAGGACGATGTCGGCACCGCTTGACTTCTGGTTCTCGATAGGAAGCCCCTATACCTTCCTTGCTGTCATGCGGCTCCCCGAGATCGCCGAAAGAGCGGAGGTCGAGGTTCGATGGAGGCCCTTCGACGCTCGGGCGATCCAGGCCGAGGCGAAGGACGTGCCGTTTGCCGACAGGCCACTCAAGGCAGCCTATATGTGGCGCGATATCGAAAGACGATCGGCGAGGTTCGGCCTGACGATAAGATTGCCGATTCCCTATCCGCTCGCGGAAATCGCACAGGCGAACCGCGTGGCAGCGCTCGCCGCCAGCGAAGGCTGGTGCCCCGCCTATACGATCGCCACCTACCGGCACTGGTTCGTCGACCGCGAACCCGCTGGCAGCGATCCGAACCTCTCCGCCAGCATCAAGGAAGCGGGCCACGACCCTGCCCGTGTGCTGGCGCAGGCAAACGCCAAGGCCGGGCTCGAGGCGCTCGAGACCGCAACCAGAGAGGCGAGGGAAATCGGAATCTTCGGTTCGCCCTCCTTCGTTGCCGACGGCGAGCTGTTCTGGGGCCACGATCGCCTGGAGGACGCAATCGAATGGCAGCACAATCTCAATCTGGGGAATCCGGGATAGCCGGGTCGTCGGGCAACCCGATGCCCTACCTCTCCCCACTCCTGTTTTTGTCAGCGGAATTCTGCAGCGCCGCACGGTCAGTGCAAAAGTCTCTTCGCCTTGGTCTCCTGAAAGTGCGTCGCGCCCGCCGCTCACGCCTTTTCCGCCCTCGCACCGAGCCACCAGTCCACCGACAATCTCCCCGCCCCCCACGTGACGATGCCGAGAGCCATGGCGGCCCAGGTCAGGTGAATGGGCCAGCCATCGGGTACGGTCAGCTGGATGACGATCGTCATCGCCAGCAGCCCGAGCGCCGCAAGCCGCGTTGCCAGGCCGAGGACTAGCAGGGCCGACAGGAGCACCTCCGCGCAGGCGACGACGAACGCCATCACGCCCGGCGCCGGGAAGGAATAGGGGCCGCCGGGCAGATGCAGTTGGAATTCCGAGGTGAAAAGAAGAATGGCGACCTCGTTCAACTGCAGGAAGCCATCCCACTTGCTCATGCCGGAGCGCCAGAAGGGCACGGCAAGGGCGAAGCGCAAGGCAAGCTGGGCGAGCCATGCGGGCGCCACCGCAGCAACGAGGCCGTCGATCCGGCCGAGCCAGTTCGATCGCCTCCCGATCACCGGCTTCTCGAAGAGGTTTCGTATCGAACCAGGCATTTCACCCTCCCCTTCGGATCGCCGCGAAGGCGCCCGCCTCTAGCATTACGCGGATGGCCGCCGCGAGGTCGAAATCTGCGTTTGCTTCGCCTGCCGCGGCCGCCGCGCTCGCCATTGTCTCCCCGGCCATCAGACCGCCGAGAAAGAGGCCCACGCCCGGCGCAAGACGGCGAACCTCCACATCGAGCATCGGCCTTGTCACCAGCGCGCTCTCCGCAAGCGTCGTTTCGATCGGCCCGACCGGCTCACTCGCCCGGTTCACCGAAAAGACCGTCACCGCCGGATAGTCGGAATGAAGGATGCGTGTTGCGGGGTGCGCCTCGAACACGAGTTCGCCGAGCCTGTCCGGCGGCACGGCTACAAGTTCGGTCGGCGACAATGCTGCTGCGTCAGCCGCGTGATAGGCGTCGAGCCAGGCCCGCTCGATCCGCGACACATCCGCGAGCCACGGCATCGACTGGGCATATTGGTATCGGTCGATGAAGTCGGGGAAGTCGCGGCCGTATTCGAGGAGCAGCGGCGATGTCGGCGGCATCTCACGGACATGGAAGCGGGCCATGGCGCGGAAGAACGGCTCGCCGGTAATGCGCATGACGGCCGGGTAGACGGCCGCGAGCGCATTGATGAGGCTGACGGTCACGTTGTTGCGATAGACGTTGAAGCGTTTGTCAGCGGCCTTGCCGTTCGGACCGGTCACGAGCGCTGGCGTCGTGCGGGTCGGATCGAGCAGTCCAGGCGTGAAATCTACGCAATAGCCGGCCCCGCCGGCCGTGCCCGCAGGTCCCCTGTCAAGCGTGTGCATTCAATCTCTCCCGCCTGACGGCATCCGCGTGTCGATCGAGGATTGCCTGTGCCGCCTTCGCCTCGGCTTTCAGCACAGGCCACTCTGGAATGGCGCTGTCCCATTCGATGAGCGTCGGGATCGGGCCGCATCGGCCGATCACGATCTCGAAGAGCTTCCACACCGCGTCGGCGACCGGTCCGTCGTGGCTGTCGATCAGCAGAAGGTCGCCCTCGTCGTCCTCCTGCGCCGCATGTCCCGCCAGGTGAATCTCGCCGACATGTTCGAGCGGATAGTCCGCAAGATAGTTGAGGGCGGAGAAACCGTGATTGGTCGCCGAGACGAAGACGTTGTTGACATCGAGCAAGAGACCGCAGCCGGTGCGTTTCACGATCTCGCGGATGAAAGCGGTCTCGTTCATCGTCGATTCCCTGAACAGGAGATAGGTCGAGGGATTTTCGAGCAGAAGCGGCCGCCGGATGATCTCCTGCACCTCGTCGATATGCTCCGCGACGCGCTGGAGCGTGGCTTCGGTATAGGGCAGCGGCAAGAGGTCGTTGTAATAGGTCGTGCTGTGCGTCGACCAGGCGAGGTGCTCGGAGACGAGTTGCGGCTCGTATCGTTCGACCAACGCGGCAAAGCGGGCGAGATGGGTCTTATCCAGCGGTTGCGGCCCGCCGATGGACATGCAGACGCCGTGGAGCGAAACGGGATGATCCTCACGGATGCGCGTGAGTGCGGCGTGCGGGGGTCCGCCCGCGCCCATGTAGTTTTCCGCATGCACCTCGAAGAACCCGCAGTTCTGCTCTTCGTCGACGACAATGGACGATAGGTGCTCATGCTTGAAGCTGGTGCCGGCCAACCCTTCGATCCGGTGCGCCGGAAAGCGGAGATCTCCCGACACGCGACTCTGCGTACGAATAGCCAATACGGGCATCGTTGCCTCCACTTTCCGGCTCCATTTCGGCTTAAGACGGAATGTCGCGCGAGAGCGGCTCCGGCGAGCCCGTGCGCCCGCCCGGCAATTGCATCGTTGTGCAGGTACCGGAGTCGACGAACTTCCAGGCATTGCCCTGGTAATCGACGGTCGAAGTGGCCTGGCAGGTCGTACCCGGGCCGGCCGCGCAGTCATTCTGCCCCTTCATCGCGACGCCGTAGCATTTCTCCTTGCCAGCATCCATCGCCGCCTTGACTTCGGCCTCCGACAGCGGCGCGGCGACAACCAGGGACGACATGGCGGCTGCGACGGCACCCGCCAGCATTGCCGAGTTGATCGAGGATTTCATAGACATGACACTCTCCATGTTGATCGTCGTGGCGCATCCTTTTGGGGGCCACGCAAAGACTCGTTCGTGGCCAGTGGGAGATATGTTACATTGGCCGCCTACACGCTTTCGTGAGCATGAATCCGCAGGAGATCACCGGTATTTGGATTGACTCGACCTGACCAGGTGAGACAGACCGCCGCCATGCCCGCGAGACGAGGAAATTGCAGGCGGCCATGTAACAAAGCGGCGCATGCCGGCGAATTGGGAGGAAAGGCAGGTTGGACGACAGGGATCTCGCCGAGCTTTTCCGCGCCGCGCTGGAAGGCGATGAGCGGGCCTATGGCGATTTCCTCCAGCGGGCCGCGGAGCTTGTGCGCGCCTGGGCCCGACGGCGAGCGACGTCAGGCCGCCTGGACCCTGAAGATGTCGTCCAGGAGACCCTTTTGGCGATCCATGTGAAGCGGCACACATGGCGGACCGATGGCCCTGTGATGCCATGGCTCTATGCTATTGCCAGGCACAAGCTGGTCGATGCCTTACGACGGTTGGGCCGCGGCCCGCAAATTGACATCGGTGAACTGCAGGACCAACTCGCCGCGGAGGAGGCGGAAACGGTCAGGGCCTGGGAAATAGACCGCGCCCTCGAGACGCTGACGCCGGGCCAGCGCTCGGTGGTGACTGCGATCTCGCTCGAAGGGCGCACGATAGCCGAGGCCGCGAGAAGCCTCGAAATGAAGGAAACGGCAGTGCGCGTCGCGCTCCATCGCGGCCTTGCCGCCATAGCCAAACGATTTGGACGCGACTGATATGGAGACACAGGAACTCATCAAAGCCCTTGCGGCAGACGCCCGGCGACACGGCACGTCAATGGCGTTCGCCTGGTCGGTGGCGGGGTTCGCCGCCATTGCCGTGGCGGCGATCGCCTTCTTTCTCATGCTCGGCGCACGGACGGATATTGCCGTTGCGGCGCAGACCGGTCGCTTCCTGTACAAGTTCATCGTGACGATCGCGCTTGCCGTGAGCGCTTTCACCCTCCTCCATGTGCTTGCGCGGCCGGAAGCGGATGCGCGCAGAATGCTTCCCCGCCTTGCCGTCGCACCCGCACTGCTGCTGGCCGCCATTGTCGCCGAACTCGCCGTGACGTCGCCGGACACATGGACGGCAAGGCTCGTCGGAACGAACAGCCTCGTCTGCCTCACCTTCATTCCGCTGATCGGCATTGGGCCGCTCGCGCTGCTGCTCGCAGGCCTACGCCACGGCGCGCCTTCCCATCCCGCGCTTGCAGGCGCCGTGGCCGGTCTCACGGCAGGCGGCATCGCCGCAACCTTCTATGCCGCCCATTGCACGGACGATTCACCGCTGTTCGTCGCCACCTGGTATACGATCGCGGTGGCGATGCTCGGGCTTGTCGGCGCACTCGCCGCCCACCGCATCGTCCGCTGGTAGCGAGCTACAGCGCCGCGCTTTTCAGATGCTTCATCGGTTGAGTGGCATGCAGTAGAAACTACACGACCTCGCCGCAGGCGCGGCGGAAGCGGCGCACGGTTTCAGCCATCCCATATTCCAGCGCATCGGCAGTCAGGCCATGCCCGATCGAGACTTCGGCGAGCGCGGGGATGTGCTTAACCAGAAGCGGCAGGTTCGCGACTGTCAGATCGTGACCGGCATTGACGGCAAGGCCCAGTTCGACAGCGATCTCGGCCGTGCGTCCGAGGTCGCGGGCGATGCGCTCCGCTCTTTCCGGATCGTCGTAACAGCCGCCATAGGGACCCGTATAGAGCTCGATCCGGTCGGCGCCCGTTTCCCTGGCGATCCTCAAGCTTTCCCGGTCGGGATCGCCGTCGGCAAAGAGCGAGACGCGAAAACCTTTCCTCTTGAGCCGGCCGACGACATTACCAAGCAAACTATGGTCCCGGCGGAAGTCCCAGCCATGATCGGACGTCGCCTGTGCCGGGTCGTCGGGCACCAGGGTCACCTGCTCCGGCTCATGCCGCTCGACGAGTTCGAGGAAGCTGTCGTTCGGATAGCCTTCCATGTTGAATTCGGCATCCGGGAACTCGTCGTCGATCAGATCGCGGATCGGCTGGAGATCAGAAAAACGGATGTGCCGCTGGTCCGGACGGGGGTGCACGGTCAGCCCGCTTGCCCCCGCCGCAAGGGCAATGCGGCCGAGCCCTGTCACGGATGGCCAGGGCAGATCGCGCCGGTTGCGCAACATGGCTATGGCATTGAGATTGACGGAGAGTTTGGCGGGCATGTCGCAACTTTCACATACGAGCGCCCCGTGACGGTTGCCGGGGCGAAGGAAGACTACGCAGCCCTTCTACCGCAGATTTCGCCGGACCGGAATCGCCAGCTTCAGCTTTTGTCTGTGCAGTCCCTCTTTTGACAAAGGCCAATTAGGTTGATATCAACTTGAACGCAAATCCTGACCATGCAGCCGGAGGAGATCGATCATGACAAGTGAAACGAGACTGGTCCCCGCAACCGAGCTGGCGTCAAGGAATCGCGCCGGCTTTCCCAACGAGAGCGCCGAATACCGGCAGGCGCGCAACGCTCTTCTTGCCGAGGAGATCGAGCTCAGGCGCCATATCGAACGGGTGGCCGAACAGCGTCGGCAATTGCCGCCAGGCGGCGAGGTGACCAAGGTATACCGCTTCGAGGGCGAGGCCGGCCCGGTCACTCTAGCCGATCTTTTTGCCGATAAATCGACCCTCATCATCTACAGCTACATGTTCGGGCCGCAGCGTCAGAGACCCTGCCCGATGTGCACTTCATTGATGGCCTCCTGGGAAGGCAAGGTGCCGGACATAGAGCAGCGCGTCGCGCTGGCCATGGTGGCGCGTTCGCCAATCGAGCGCCTCGTGGAAGCCAAGAAGGCGCGTGGCTGGACACAATTGAAGGTCTATTCCGACAGCGACGGCAGCTTCACCCGCGATTATGTCAGCGCCGAGGATGCGGACGTTCCGGCCTACACGGTCTTCACCCGACGGAACGGCACGGTACGGCATTTCTGGAGCGGCGAAATGAGTGGCGAGATGGCCGATCCAGGACAGGATCCGCGCGACGCGCCGGATCCGGACCCGCTCTGGACCCTGCTCGACACGACGCCCGAAGGTCGCGGCGCAGATTGGTATCCGAAACTCGACTATTGAGCGGAGCCGGCTCGGGGGGGCCCGCTTCGAGGGCATTCTGGCCATCGGCTCTCGCGGCCGCGCCGAACGGGCGCGGTTGCGTGCGCATTTCAGAAAAGTAGCTGACCCTGGCCTCGCTCCGGTGAGGTGAACTTTCGGAATAGGGACGCTCATTCTGCAACCATCGGGAGAAACGGCATGCCGGACCTGTTCTTTTCGGCGATTCGCGCTTACGGTGAATTCGTGTGTAGATTTTAATGCCTGGGTTGCTCGCTGGAGCACCGCTCGTTTGGCTGAACGCGCAAGGACTCCAGTCCGCCAGGCGGCGCATCCCGCGTCCGCCGGAGGGCAAGCACATTGGTCTGAAGTAACCGTGCCCCGTGCACGATGTGCCCCGCGAAGCACGCAGGTCCGCGCTCGGTCACGATCGAGGTTTTCAGGCCGGATCGACCTGACACCCCATCGCGCTCCAGCGCCTCGCGGATACTCGGAGAAGGGCACTTCAGCTCCGCTCTCCGGGATTGTGATGCACGGACGGGGACGAGGGAATGGCACAAGATCCAAGGAAGCATGCCGATCGCGCAAGTGCGGGTACCGGCTTTCTGCCGAAGCTGTCTGTTCCCCATCATGGCACGGAGCAACGGCTTGCGATTGCCGAGATGGCGGAGGCGTTCGGCGTCACGCACCGCACCCTGCATTTCTACGAGGAGAAGGGATTACTGAACGCGGCGCGGATCGGGCCGATGCGCGTGTATGACGAGGCACATGTCCGCCGCATGACCGTCATCAACGCCTGCCGCGAAATCGACATGCCGATTGCCGCAATCCAGGAAATGATGGAGGCACTCGACGGCTCAACAAGCCAGGCCGAGGCCGACGAGCTGTTCCAAGCGGCGCTCAAGGCACGCCAGCGCGAACTCGCCGCGCAGCAATCGATCCTTCGCCGGCAGATGCAGAGGATAGCCGAGCTCCTCGAAACCGGGACGAACGAGGGCGCGCGCGGTACCGCGCGAGAAAGCATCCATCTCTCGCCCATCGAGACCGAGTGCCTCGGTCTCATGGCCGAGGGATACCCCGCCTCGCGCATCGCCGCATTGATGGATATGGACCTGGCAGCCGCCCTCACCCTCGAATCCGGCATAATCCGCAAGTTCGACGCCAACAATCGCTTTCAGGCGGTCGCCAAAGCGGTGCTGGCGGGCATGATCGCGGAGGGAGATTGAATTAAGTCCAGGACCTCTGCGCGGGGATTGTCGCAGGGTTAAGAAAACCGTCGATGTTTCGAATGGCAGCCGCGCCTCTGTTTTCCTGTCAGGTCAACACCGCGCTCGCTCACTTCTGGGCTGCCCCGCCTACCCGCCTGCGATCCGGGTGCGATGGTCCGGTGAGGTGACAAGCGGCACGTCGGCGTTCTGGACCCCACGGACTAGTGAGGACCCAGGGCCTGGGCGGGAGACCTTCCCTTCGTTCCGTTCGCGGTTTCTGGACCTGCAGAAGCTAACGGGTTGGGTCTCTTGCAGCTTTTGCCACGCTCCATGTGGAGGCCAAACTTTCCAACTCGCAAAAGCGGGCAATGGCGGAACCAAATTGCCCCCGAGGGATTACTAGGCCGGGATCAATCCCGATCTCCCAAGAGGTAATCATATGAAAAATATTACTATTGCGGCAGCGCTGATGAGCGCTGTGGCCACGGCGTCGTTCGCGCAGACGACACCTTCCTCTGAGGGCAACACGCCTGCGGTTGCAACCCCAGATTCGCAGAATCCCACGGCCCCCGTTGCAGGCGCCAACAGCTTCACCGAAGCGCAAGCCAAGGAACGGATCGAGCAAGCCGGATACACCGATGTCAATGGACTGAAGCTCGATGACAAGGGTGTGTGGCAGGCAACCGCAATGAAGGACGGCAAATCCGTTTCTGTTGCACTGGATTACCAGGGCAACGTGACAGCGCAATAAGGCCTCGTCCTCCGAACCAAGGGAGAAAAAACATGAGAACCGTGACAGGTCTCTTCGACGATTATGAAGCAGCTCGAGATGCGGTGAGCGATCTGGAGGCCGCGGGGGTGCCTTCCGATGATATCAGCATCGTTGCAAACAACACTGGCGATCGGTACTCAACCGAAGACTCGAACGCGGCCGAAGGTGCCGGTACCGGTGCCGGCCTTGGGGCCGCCGGAGGTGGCGTGGTTGGGCTCCTGACGGGGTTGGGCCTCATGGCCATACCCGGAGTGGGACCGGTCGTCGCCGCGGGCTGGCTCGCGTCCACCGCCGCCGGCGCGGCGGCCGGTGCGGTCGCCGGCGGCGCGGCGGGAGGCATAATCGGGGCGCTGACCGATTCTGGAGTCAATGAAGATGATGCCCATGTTTACGCCGAGGGCATTCGTCGCGGCGGCACCTTGGTGACGGCAAGGGTGGATGACAGCCTTGCGAACCAAGCAGAAACGATCCTGCAGCAAAGAAACCGCGTTGATCTTTCCGGCCGCAGGAGCATTTATGCCCAAGAAGGCTGGTCGCGATTTGACGAAAATGCGGATCCGTACACACTGGATCAGGTCAAACGCGAACGCGAGCGGTACCGCCCAATGATGCCCTAGCGGTAGAAAGCTTCTCATGCCGGTGAAAGGCACGGGGTAGCTGGCTCTCACCGGCAAGCAAGGCGGCGCCTCAACCTCGGGAGCCGCCGCGCTTCTGGCCTCTGAAGCCGGTTCATACGTGTGGTAAGGAATTCTAAGTTCCTGAACGCATCTTCACTCGGCTGATCTTGCCTCTGGCGAGGTCGGCCCTTGCGGTTCGTCAGGACGAGGTCGTAGGTGCCACCCAGCGTTTGCGTTAGCGGCGGCGTCGGCAAGCAAGAACGACCGCGAATTGTCCGAGAGAGCGCCTGTGTCAGCGGAACGGGATTGCGGTCAACCTTGAACGGGGCGCATCGTGCGGGACCCCGCCAGAGAGGCAAAAGCATGTCTGAGGGGTCGGGCTGTAGGGGTTGAGATGCTGAGGTTTCCGCGCAGAGCTGACCAGGATCAGGTCAAAGCCGGCAGCCGATCTATGCAGGCCGCACTCGCGCCGGGAGCGGCAATCGCGCAGACTTCCCGGCTTCCGACGCTTGCAGCGACGGCAGCAGCGGTGGCCGTAATCTATTTCGCCAGCGAGGTCTTTCTTCCGTTGGCGATCGCCATCCTGCTTACTTTTGCTCTGGCGCCGGTGGTCTCGTACCTGCGCAGAGCCGGCTTGCCGCGCTCGGTGGCCATCATCGGCACGGTCGCGACAGCCTTCCTGTTCCTGTTCGCTTTCAGCGCTGTCCTTGCCGTGCAGGTCAGCGAAGTGGCGCAGAATCTCCCAACCTATCAGTACAACATTATCGAGAAGATCAGGGTTCTGAAGGAGGCGGGATCGGAGAGCCAGATATTTGAGCGCCTGAGCCGCGTCGTCGAAAGGATTACCGCCGAGATCAGCCGGCCCAGACCCGAAACCGCCCCATCTCCTCAACCGGGACCGGAACAAAAACCGCTGCTCGTGGAGATTTTTTCTCCAGAACGCCCGATCGAAACCCTGAGGAACATCATCGATCCCTTGCTCGGGCCGCTCGCCACGACCGGTCTGGTCATTGTCGTCGTCATCTTCATGCTTTTCGAAAGAGAGGACCTCCGAGATCGCTTCATTCGGCTCGTAGGCTATGGCGACCTGCACCGCACGACCGAGGCCCTGCAGGATGCCGGCGCACGGGTGGGCCAGTACCTGCTGATGCAGCTGGTGGTGAACATCACCTACGGAATACCGCTTGCTATCGGTCTCTGGTTGCTCGGCATACCCAATGCGATCCTGTGGGGAATGCTTGCCGTTGTGCTGCGCTTCGTCCCCTACATCGGCCCGGTCATCGCGGCGAGCCTTCCCCTGTTTCTCGCCTTTGCCGCGGCTCCCGGCTGGAGCCTGCTGGTATGGACGGCGGCCCTGTTCATTGTCCTCGAGCTCGTCAGCAACAATGTGATCGAGCCTTGGCTCTACGGCTCGCGGACCGGCCTTTCGCCGCTTGCGATCATCGTCGCAGCAATCTTCTGGGCTTGGCTCTGGGGTCCGGTCGGACTGGTGCTGTCGACGCCGCTGACGGTTTGCCTCGTGGTGCTCGGTCGCCATGTCCCGCAGTTCGAGTTCCTCGAAATTCTGTTGGGCAACGAACCTGTGCTCAACCCCAAGGAGCGGCTTTACCAGCGACTGCTGGCCGGGGATCCGGATGAGGCGACCGACAATGCGGAGGAGATGCTCGAGGAGAAATACCTCATCGAGTTCTACGACACCGTCGCCATACCCGCGCTGCTGCTCGCGGAACACGACCGGGTACGAGGCGCGCTGGCAGAGCCGCAGGTGGTTCAGATCGCCCAAAGTGCGCGCACTCTCGTCTCCAATCTGGAGGAGATCGCCAGTGAAGAGCTAGAGGAAGAGGAGGAGGAAGAAGGCGTTGGCGAAGAGACTGGTGATGGAGACGAGCAGTACGACTTGCCTCTTGGAGATGGAAAATCCGTGCTGTGCATCGGCGGTCGGGGCGATCTCGACGACGTGACTGCATCGATGCTGGCACAGGTCATCCGAGTCCAGGGGGCGGAAGTTGCTTCCGCGACTCATAAGGACCTGAAGCCGGGCGCTATCCGAGAGCTTCCCTCCGCCGGTCGCAACGCAATCCTCGTGAGCTTTCTCAACCAGGATTCGCTGCGACATGCAAAATTCATCGTAAGGCGCCTGAAACGCATTGCTCCAATGTCGCGCATCGGTATCGTGCTCTGGCGCGAGGACGGTGCGCCAAGGACCGAGCTCATCGAAGAGCTACAAGCGGACTTTGTCGTGTCCGCAATCGCCGAGTCCGTCCGGGAAGCGCTTTCCGAAGAGCTCGCCCGGCCATTGAAGGCTGTGCGCGCGAAAATCGCCCCCCGCCATCACGTACGCCGGCGGAAGACCTCTGCATAGGAAGCCTCCCTCTCAGGCCAATATGCGCCAAGTTGGATCATCCCTTCCCTCCGCGGCGTCGGCATCGATGCCGGTAATCTACCGCACCACGGACCGAAACGTTCTGTTGTAATATGTGAGGAGCGCACGAGGCCCGAAGAGTTGTCATCGGCTCTATCGGGCGGTAGCATTTCGCCTGGATCCGCACGTCTTTGTAGAGGGTCCCGATGTCTTGTCGATTAGATGCTTCCGACTGAATAGAAGACCTCTCGAATATGAGAGTCATACCCGGAAGCGCGTTTCCATCCGACGCCATTCAATGGCCTCCGGCGATCCATACGGACGGATATACTTGGAGGGAAAAGATGAACAAGCGAACGATTACTTTTGTTCTCGCAGGCGGCCTGGCCCTCTCTGGCTGCCAATCCGCTACGGTCTCCCAGGGAACGACGGGAGGCGAATTCGGCTGCATCGCCGGAACGGTGGGCGGCGCGGTGGTCGGCGGCCTCGTCGGCGCGACTATCGGTTCCGGCACTGGCCAGCTATGGGCCGTCGGCACCGGCGCCACGTTGGGGGCTGCAGGCGGAAACGCCTTGACCTGCCTGTGAGCGAGAGGCCCGGATGAGAAGAAGCACGGTACTGCTGGCTGCATTCGTGTTGCTTGATGCGGCGGCGGCGCAAGCTCAGGCCATCAACCAGAGCCAAATGGATCGGCTCGACCGCGACAGGAACGGAGCGGTCGACCGGTCCGAATATCAAACCTTCATGACGTCTGCCTTCGCCAATCTGGACAAAAGCAAGGATGGAGCCTTGAGCCGCGATGAGGCGGCACGGATTCTGAACGCGCAGCAGTTCGCCGCCACCGACACCGATGGCGACGGCAGGATCACCCAGGAGGAGTTCCTGAACCGCGTGATGGCGGACTTCCAAGCGGCGGACCGCAGCGGCGACGGCACCCTGCGGTAACGAGAGTAGGCTTCACTTTGCCGCTGCCGCGCCGCGGAGAAAATCCTCAAAGCGAGCGGCAGGCCGTCTGAGCAAGGTCTCGAAGTCGCCGGAGACCCGCGCATAGCGCCCCTCGGCGATGGATTTGCACAGGCTCGAAAACGCGTGGGGCCAAGGCTCGGCCATCTCGCCCAAGGCGCGCTCCAGATAGTCGGCCGGCGCTATGGCGGCGAAGCGGACCGGCCGAGCGAAGACACGGCCAGCCGTGTCGGCGATCTCCTCGAACGAATGGGCAGCCGGGCCGGTCAGCTCAAAGGTCTTGCCTTCGCAGTCGTCGACGGCAGCGGCCATGGCGAACGCATCGGCCACGTCTTCTCGGGCGATCGGCGCGACGCGTGCGTCTTCGAGCGGCAATGACATCTCGCCGCTCGCAAGCGCCGGCCGGATCCAATGCGAAAGGATGAAATCCGCGTAAAGGCCGCAGCGCAAAACCGTCCATTTTGTTCCAGAGGCCAACAGCCGGCGTTCCGCATCCCGATAAACGGGCGTGAAGTAGAATGCGGACGACGGCTCGACATCGGTGATGCTCATGAAGACGATGCGGCCGACCCCGGCCGTCGTCGCTGCGTCAATGGCGTTTGCGTGCTGGCGCATCACGGCCCGCGCATCGCCGTCCCGCGCAACCAAGACAAGCCTTTCGACGCCACGGAAAGCTCGCTCCAGGCTCGCCCGCTCGTCATAACTGGCAATGCGTATCGGGACCCCCGCATCCTCGACCGCAGCCGCCCGCCGGAAATTGCCCACCATCCCCGAGACTGCATGGCCCTCCTGCGAAAGCCGCCGCAACACGGCGCTGCCGACATAACCCGACGCTCCCGTCACCAGGATCATGGCCGATCTCTCGACGATGTGGCTTCCCTACTGCATGTCTCCTTTAATCGACCTCGTTGTGACGACAAGGACATGCAGTAACCCAAGCTGCTCCAGCGACCTTTGCGCGTCTGACATGACACGCGGCGGTGCCGGCGCTATTGCGGCCTAAGCGGCAATAGAACTGTTGGGTAACATGATTACCGCCGTAAGCCGCCGGTTGCAAAGTGTTAATCGCGATGCCGCTGCGGCGCCAGCGCCATAGTTTGCGCATAGGCCATCGGCGACCGGTTGCCGGGCAGGTTTTCGTCGAGCACGAGGGTCTTCACGTCGTCCGAACGGACGTCAAGCGCTATGACACGTTCCAGCTTGTCGATCTGCCACACGGCATAACCGAGTTCCGGGACATAGCCGCAATCGCATCCGCAATCGCTGCCGAGTATTGCTCGCGGCTCCGAAGGCAGATACATGATTTGCGGCTTGGGCAGCTTGTAGCAATGCCCCTCATAGGCGTAGCCGTAAATCACGCCAATGCTCTTTATATATCCGCTATCGTCACCGCGGTAGTTCTTCGATGGGATATTTATCTCGACGGGAAGCTGTATGATGCCGATCTGCGGATCGAAAACGCCAAATATTAGTCGCTGTTGATACAGTTTAACAAATTGTAGCTCCAACAATTCTTTAATTGTTGCGCTTAACGCCTCCCTGTCTTCTCCTCTCATTTCCGCTCTGCCCAATGCCTCATCAATGCGCTGAGACCCTTCTTTACTGACAATCGGATGGGGAATGGCTGGGCGGCCGTAGAGGCGCACTTCGCTGGGGTTATAGCTATCGTACCTGGGATCGGATAGGCCTTTTGGCTCAGGTCCCACTCCGGGCGGGCAGCAGCAATCGCTCATCTTCCACTCCTTCCTCTCGCTTCATCTTCGACCGATAATCTCACGCCACGCGAAATTGCTCTCCAACAACTCGGCCGCCATCCCCTCGGCTGCGGCGACGACCGCCCTTGCCGCCCCTTCGAGCCGCAGCGTGCTCGGATCGAGTCGTCTCAGCGACGCGGCAAGCGCCTGACCGACGGCATCGCGGGCGGCGGTCAGCGCCAGTTCGAAGATCATCGGCCTTGTCTGAAAGGCCTCGGCCGTCGCAGCCCGGAACCGATCGAAGTCCCCTTGATCCAGTTCCCGAAGATCGACATCGAGGAGCCGGCTGTCGGCGCAGCCGCGCGCGACCAGTTCGCGATGATAAAGCTCGACGATGGTGTCGAAGATGGCGCCGACGAAGGGAAGCGCGCGATCGTGCGCCTCACGGGTCACCTCTGACATACGGCGAAAATTGGTGGCGAGGCGAACCTGGGTCTCGGGGCTCGTCTCCGCAAATCGATTGAGTTCGTTGTAAAGCAGAAGGTTGCCCCTCGTTCGCCGCAGCAGCCGCTCGATGGCGGAGTCGAAATGCAGGAATGAAATGAGCGACACGGCATCGGAGAAAGCCTCCGAAAACGGAAAGAAGTCGGCTTCGCGCGAGATGCCCGTCGGCACGCCGGTTTCGGAGAGGAGAATGAGATGCCCGACCTCGTGGGCGATCGTGTCGAAATTCAACGCATAGGGCCGCCTTATCCCGTCCCTGTCCGACACGCCCAGTTCCAGAAAACCGTAGCCCGCCTGCGCATTGTCCCAATTCGCCAGGGCGACGATCTCGAGCCGGGGAAACGTCTGATCGAAGAACCAGCGGACCGGCCGCCCAAGATAGCTCTGCCAGATCGAAAGAACAAAGTGCACGCACGCATAGGCATGGACGGCGAGGAACTCCCGCGACTCCGGCGATACGCTGTCGAAATGGCGGTCCGGCCCGGCTTCTGCCGGCGGGCGCGCGGCCCCGTCGAACGGCGGCAACCGATCAAGGCCATAGGGTCGTTTGTCGAAAAGCGGATCGACGACATACATCGTCGCGTCGCTGGGCCCGGCCCCGATCTCATCCGCGGGGATCGGCAACCAGACGCGGTCCGGTTGTTCAAATCCGGGGATGAAGGGAGGTTGGGGGAATATCCAGAAGCGCGTGCCTAAACGGCTGGCACCGGATTGGAGGGCCTCGTCTCGAAGCAAGCGCATCGCACCATTGCCCCCTCGATTAGAAAATCCGGCGGCTACAATTTATAAGTGTTCACTAATTTGATGTCAATGCCGCTGGCTTCGAGGTCTCTGAGAAAGGTATTGGTCGCGACCCATCCGGCTTCCCGCCGCATCGCTTTCGCTTCTTGCGCAAGTGCCGGCGCACCCCGCAGCGCGGCGAGCGCATCCCGCTTCTTCTGGCCCACCATCTCATGGCGAATTTGCTGCACCCTCTCAGACGGCCAACCTGCCCTGTCCAGCACGGCCGCAAGGGTGCGGTCGCGGAAGTTGAGGCCTCGCGCGGTCGCCGTAAGTTCGTCGCGCTCGGCAGGCGTGATGAACTTGCCGCGCATTAAGGCGGAAAAGCTTCGCTGCAGATCGACAAGGGAATCGGTCAGCGGAACAAAGCCAAGCTCCGGCGGTCCGGAATGGACGGCCACGGCATCGTCCGGCGCAAGCTTCCAGCGTCGATACCACCGGTAGATCAGGCCGACGCCGATCATGCCGAAATCGTTGAGCTCCGCCGCTCTCAGCGCGCCCATGCTGGCGGCGCCGATCATCACGATTCCCTGCGCCATCGCCCAGAGGATTTCCTTGTGGCGAACGGCGGGTCGGTCCTCGAACTGCCCGTCGATCAGCACCATGGCGCGCGGGCGAAAAGCATGGGCGGCGAGCAGGATATCCCCTTGCGCGGCAGGTTGCAGGTAGATGGCGTCGAGCGCAAGCTGCGCCTCGCCGAGACGCAGCGTCGGACCAAGGAAGACCAGGATCGGAGCATCGACTTTCGTGTCGGCCATCTCGCTTGTCACCGCAATTCGAAGAACGGCCGGGCGCCGGCAAGGATGGTTCGCACGCATTCTACGCCGGTTTCATCATCCTTCCCGACCGGCACTGCCAGGATCGGGCCCAACCCTGCGGATGTGACGCTGTCGATTAGCGCTGCGAAGTCGCTCGTCGAGACGATTTCCGCCGCCGCGGTCGTCGGGGGCGTCGCCGCAAGGATAAGCTGGCGAGCCGACGCGACGGCGGCGTCGTGGCTTCTCCTGTAGTGCCTGCGCGTTTGATCGTCACGCGCGCCGGAGATCGCCCCCGCCCGCGCTGCGAGCGCCTCCAGCATGGCGCTCGCAGCCGCCGTCGCAAGGTCGGGGCGGGCCGCGTAGCCCTCGGTCGGAAGCGCCAGGATCGGCTCTCCGGCGCCTGTTTCGATCGTCTGGCACCAGACGACCGGAATGCCTGTCGGTGACGGAGCGAGCCATAAACCGAAGGAGACGCCGCAGGAACCGGCGACCGACAGGATGTGCGCGACGCCGTCACCAAGGCCGGTGGCGGCGATCCGCCAGCGGTCGAAGTAGCCGTGGGTCGCGAAGGCGCGGGCGATGGCGTCGCGCTCGATGCACTCGAACAGTCCGTGCAGAAATGCACGGCGGCCATCCCAGTGGCAGGCAAGGCCCGTCGTCGTTCTGAGGAACAGGCCATCATCAGCGGGAGGCGGATCGCTATAGCATGTGTGCACCAGTTCCAGGGGGACCGGCAGCACGGACCCGCTGACGACATCGATGCCACGGATCCATCGTATCCGCTTCGAGCGCCACGTGTCCCCTCGCCCGCCCGCCAGCAGAGTTTCGAACATTCCGTCGGCAAGACCGAGTTCGGCGGCGGTCGCGACAAATGTCCGCTCGGCCGGGATCGCCTCCGCAAAGTAGCGCTCGAGCGCTTCCATGACCGCGCCCACCGCAGCCTCCGCCTTCGAGAGACCCCGCCCCAGGGCCGTCACCTCGGAGAGAGCACCGGGCCGGACGGCCTGCACGACCGGAAGCCCGATGCGGTCAAGGCCGGTCAGGTCGCCGATCCGTGTTATCCGTGCACGCCGGCAAAGCGGCAGGAGCGCAAGGAAGCGATGCTCGACGTCCTCTGCGCACCGCTCCTGAACGAGAGGTACGTGCAGGCCGGAAACGATCGCCCCATGAAGATCGGAAAGGGCTTCGTTGAAGTCCGGTCTTTTAGCCCCTGATGGCAACGCCAAGCTCCCGGATCGACTCCTTGGCGCGCCTTCGCAAGGTCTTTGCTCCCTGGGTTTCGGCGATCTCCACGGCGGAGCGCAGGTCAGCGGCAAGCGCTCCCCCGCGAACCCCGGCTCGCGCGTGGAGCATGGCGCGGCATCGGTGCAGTTCCGCCAGCCAGTAGGCATGGCCGGTTTCTTCGGCCTTTGCGATCGCCTCGTTTGCAATGTCGATCGCCGCTTCGAACTTGCCGGCAAGCCCCAGCAAGGTGGCGTGCATGTAAAGATAGATCGGCAGGTCCGCCACCGCACCGAGGCTTCTGAGGAGCATCAGCCCTTCACAGAATGTGTCGTGCCCGTGTTGAAGCGCGCCCCGATGTGCCTCGGCCCAGCCGCCAAACAAACGAGACAAGCCGGACAGGGATTGCATCGCGTGCTTTCCGGCGAAATCCGCCATGCGTTCCGAGACATCGGCCAGACGCTCGAAATCTTCGCGGTAGAAGGCGGACACCGCTTCCGTATCGAGCGAATGCGCCTTGCTCGGCGCGTGTGCGATCCGGTCGACGAAGGCGATCATTCTCGCGAGCGCTGCGTCGGACGCTTTCGTCTGGCCGGTCAGCCACAGGGAGAGCGCCAGCTGGCCGAGGCCGCAGACCTTCGCGTCATGACCGCCGAACTCCGTTCGGCTGCTCTTCGCCCTCTTTTCGTCATAGAGGGCGAGCCCCGCTCGGATCGCCTCTTGCGTCTCCCGATGCCGTCCAAGGTTGAAATCGATCGCCCAGATACAATGATTGACCTGAAGCCGGATTTCCGGATCGTCGGCCTTCGCCAGCATCGACTGCACCTCGAGCGCGCGATCATGCATGACGCGAAAATCCGAACCGGTGAGCCACCAGCCCCAGTAGATCGGGAACCACTTGGACTGCTCCTCCATCGGCTGCCTTCGGGCGATCTCCACACCGTCTTCGTAAAGCTTGCGTGCGGGCGGTGAATTCAGTCCTACAAGTCCGGTCAGGACGGGGCCGAGCGCCGTCAGGGCCAAAAGCTGCAGCGGCTCGACCGCGCGGCCGTCGTCCAATTTCCCGCAAAGAACGAGAGCGTGTTCGAGATATTGTCGAGCCTCGATCATCGCCGACCGGCTCGAGCTTTCCTTTCCGGCCGCGATGAACAGTTCGATCGCCTCCTCGAGGAGCCCCGCCCTCTCCGCATGCTCTGCGAGCCTGCCCGTGTCGACCCAGGTCGCCATACCGCGATTTTGGCTGACGGCGGCATAAAACCGCCGGTGCAACACTTGTCGCTGCTTGCGCAGCAGCGCGTTGTAGATCGTCTCCTGGATCAGCACGTGACGAAAGCCGTAGGCTGTGCGTCCCGGTGCTCTTATGCGCGTCAGGAACCCGGTCTCGCACAGCATGTCGGCTGCACTTGCGATCGCCTTCTTGCCGAAGTCGGGCAGCAGTGCGCGAAGCAGTGGCAACGTCGCCTGGGTACCGGCAACGGCCGCCGCCCGCGCCACGTCCCTCGCCGATCCGAGATGTTCCAGCCGGGCATCGAGTATGGCCTCGAATGCCGACAGATGGGCCGGCTTGATGCTGTCCGCCAGCGAACTCTTGTCGACACCGGCCTTCTGCGCAACCCATTGGCAGATCTCTTCGATGAACAGGGGGATGCCGCCAGAGATTCGCTCCGTCACCTCGAAGAGGTCGGGAAGCATTGCCAAGCGATGCTGCGGCCACTTCGCCTCTATCGCCCTTTTCGTCTCATCGCGATCGAGCGGCTGTAAAGACAGGCGCGTGGGTCTTGCCGGGGCCAGCCATTCGCAAGGCATGCCGGGCCGGGATGTAACGACGAGGAAAACCGGATATCGATCGATGATCCGCGCGACCTCGCCAAGCAGGTCTTGCGAAGTCGGATCGATCCAGTGGACGTCCTCCACGGCGACGACGATCGGCCCGTTGCGACAGATTGCCTCTAGCGCGCGGCGAACGGCGCCATGCGCCCTTTCGCGGATCGCCTTGGGGCTCTCGTTCGAAAGAAGCTGGCTCCGCCCCTGCGCGCCAAGCAGATAGGCGAAAACCTGCGTAACCTCCGGATCGAGGATACCATTGCGTTCGAACAGCGCCTGCACGGCGGACGCTGTCGGGCCCATCTGCCCACCCTGCGACAACGCAGCCGGGAAACTGTGCAGCAAGGGATGAAGCGTCGAACGCAGCCCCCCAGGGAGGCACTGAAAGAAGAACAGCCTTGCTCGCCGATCCCGTGTGCGCCGGCGCAGTTCCCTGAGCAAACGGGATTTGCCGATACCGGCCTCACCCTCCATGAGAATGGCGGCCCCGTGCCCTGCAAGCACGCCATCCCAGGCCCCGGCAATCGTGGCCAGCTCATGTTCGCGATTGATGAGCGGACCTGCCACCCTGCCATAGGCGTAGAAACGGTCGACCTCGATCTTGTGTTCGAGCGCACGCCAGACCTTTTCCGGCGCGGCGAAGCCTTTGAGCGCCTTGCTGCCCTGGAATACGAACGCATGCGAGCGGCCGGCGAGATTGCGCGTGTCCTCGGATACGAGAACGCTGTTTGGATCGGCGATTGCCTCTAGGCGGGCAGCCATGGCGAGTGCGGCGCCGGTGACCGGCTCCTCCGTGCCGCTGTCCTGCCATTGATCCCTGACGAGAGCGATCGAGGTGGCAATGCCGACGCGAACGCGCAAGTCCTCCCGCCCGCCTTCCCGGCCGACGCGCTCGCATGCGTCGACGATCGCCAGCCCCGCGCGGATGGCAAGCGACGCCGCATCTCTCGCATCGAGCCCGATCGGAAAGAGTGCGACCCCGCCGTCCCCCGCTTCGTGCTGCATGACGCCGGAGTGAGAGGCGATCGCCTGTTTCGCCGCCCGCTGAAACGTCAGCATCAGTTCCTGGTAGTCTTCGATATCCATGAGATGCAGGAGATCGGTCGATCCGACAAGGTCGTAGCAGAGCGCCGTGACGATGCGCCGCTCGCCCCCATGCGCCAAAGCACTGCCTGCGCGTTTAGCGCGGCTGGCCGCTTTTCGTGGTGTGTTGGTCCGGCTTTCGCGCAGCATGCACCACTCCCGCCATCGGCAACGCACTCGTCAGGCGCGCGCTTCGAAAATGTGAACGGTAACGCTTTCTCGTATGGGCCGCCTTTGACACGCTCTGAAATGGCGCCCCACGGGCCTTTCAAAGATTAAGGGCAGAGGCTGAGCGCCAGCCGCTCCGATGTCAACCAGCGGTAGGTTGCATGCAACCACTCGTTAGCAATTCACCGGCGATTTTACCTGACGATCGTCAGCCGCTCCGCCGCGCGTGTGATTCCGGTGTAAAGCCAGCGTTCGCGCGTGTCGCGGAACGCAAAGCTCTCGTCGAAGAGCACGACATTGTCCCACTGTGAGCCCTGCGCCTTGTGGACGGTGAGCGCATAGCCGTAGTCGAACTCGTCGTAGCGCTTGCGGGTGGACCAGGGGATCTCGCCCTCGACATCCTCGAAGGCTGCCTTAAGGAGCTTGATCTTCGCGGCACCGCGGTCCATGTCGTCGTCCTCCGGCCGGATCATCAGGTTGATCCCCGGCTTCACCGTCTCCTTCGACGCACTCATCACCTGCCAGAGCGAGCCGTTGAGCAGGCCCTTGGCCGGATCGTTCCGCAAGCAGACGAGCTTGTCGCCGGACTGCGGACATTCGCTGGTAAAGCCCTTGAGTTCGCGCAGGCGCTGGTTGTAGCGCCGCCGGGTGCGGTTGGTGCCGACCAGCACCTGATCGGCCTCCAGCACCAGCGGCTGTGTCACCTCCGTCTTCGAAATGACCTGCGCCGTGCCGTAGTCGCCATGCATGATCTCCTTGCCCTCGCGCACCTGCATGGCGAGCTGGATGATCGGGTTATCGCGGGCCTGGCGGTGGATCTCGGTCAAGAGATAATCTGGCTCGTGATTGGTGAAATAACCACCGCCCGACACTGGCGGCAACTGCCCGGGATCTCCGAGCACGAGGATGGGCGTGCCGAAGCTCATGAGGTCCTTGCCGAGCGCCTCGTCCACCATCGAGCATTCGTCGACGATGATCAGCGCCGCCTTCGCGACCGGGCTCTGGCGGTTGATGGCGAACATCGGCGCGATCGACGTCTTGCCGGTCTGCTCGTCCTCCACCTCCTCCTCGCCGCGTGGCCGGTAGATCAGCGAGTGGATCGTCTTGGCGTTGGAGGCACCTTTCGAGCGGAGCACCTGCGCCGCCTTGCCGGTGAAAGCGGCAAACAGCACCTCGCCATCGACATGCTCCGCGAAATGCCGCGCAAGCGTCGTCTTGCCGGTGCCGGCATAGCCGAACAGCCGGAAAAGCTGTGAGCGGCCTTCTTTCAGCCAGCGCGAAACGGCTTTCAGGGCCTCATCCTGTTGCGGAGCGAACTGCATGACGCGCAGTGTCAGGATTCGGGGGCTGGGCGCAAGCCGGATTTTCGGGCGCCAAGCGCCTGTTGTCGATCCGCTGCGGCAGATTCTAGCAGTACACCTTGAGCCGATGCGACCAATGCTGCTAACCAGACGCCGCTGGCGATTGCGAGCGCGCGACGCCAACGCGACCCCTTGCCGGAGAATGCCCTTGAAGCCTGAACAGCCCACAACGCCGGGGCCGCCAGAAAAAATGGGAATTGGCCGCCTGCCGGTCCTCGCGCAATGGCTGTTGCTCGGGCTCCTCTCGCTCGTCTTTGCTGTCGCGCTCGAGGCGATCGGACTTCCGGCCGGCCTGCTCCTGGGGCCGATGGCTGCCGGTGCGATCATCGGCATGAATGGCGGCACGATCCGGCTGCCGCGCCAGTTCTTTTTTTGCGTGCAATTCCTCCTTGCGATGATGATTGCAGGTTCCATGCGGCCGGACCTCTTTGCCACCTTTTCCGGCAACTGGCCGCTCTTCCTCGCCGTGATCCTGTCGGTCATCGGCGTCAGCACGCTGTCCGGCTGGACGATCACGCGGATGCGCATCTTGCCTGGCACGACGGCGATCTGGGGATCGTCGGCGGGAGCTGCGTCGACCATGCTGTTGATGGCCGACGCCTATGGGGCGGATGTGCGGCTCGTCGCCTTCATGCAATATCTGCGCGTCGTCTTTGTCGCCAGCGCCGCGGCCATTGTCGCCCATCTCTGGGTCAGCGGCGCCGGGACCGAGCCTTCGGTCGGCTGGTTTGCGCCCGTCGAGGGCATCCCTTTTCTTGCGACGCTCGCCGTCGGCATAACGGGCGGCCTCCTCGGCAAGCTGTTGCGGATACCAGCAGGCGGCTTTCTCATCCCCTTCGCGGCCGGTTCGGCGCTCAGCTTGAGCGGAGCGCTGACCATCGAGTTGCCGCAATGGCTGCTGGCGCTCTCCTTCGCGCTGCTCGGCTGGAACATCGGACTAGGCTTCACCCGCCCAATCATCGCGCATGCCCGTCGCGCACTGGTGCCGACGATCATCTCCATCCTCGTTCTAATGGCCTTTTCCGGATTGCTCGCCGTGCTGCTCATAAAGGCGGCCGGTATCGATCCGCTGACGGCCTATCTCGCCACCAGCCCCGGCGGCCTCGATTCGATCGCCGTCATTGCCGCCTCCAGCGATGTCGATCTCCCCTTCGTCATGGCGCTGCAGACGGCGCGCCTGCTGATCATCACTATGATCGGTCCTCCCCTTGCGCGCTTCGTCGCCGATCGCGCCTGAAGAGGTGACCTTCGCGTAGGTGAAAGGGTCTCCCGCGCCGCCGACGCGAGCTCGGCAGCCGTGGAATAATTCCGCCACCTCCAGTGTCTTCTCATCTGCAAGCCAGTTCGAAACGGTTCCGCCTTCGCGCGGCCCCGCCACCGATGGAAAAACCCCGACGAAGGAAGACGCCCATGAGAAGTTTTGCATTAGCCATCGCCATCTCCTTTGCCTCTACCGCCGCGGCTCTGGCTGCGCCTCCGGTCAAGACGGTCGAGAGCGAGAAAGGCCCTGTCCTCGCCGCCGCAAACGGCATGACGCTTTACACATACAGGGACGACCAGAAGGGCGTTTCGACCTGTTATGATCAATGTGCAAAGAATTGGCCGCCATTCCTGGTCGAAGCCGATGCGACCGCCGAGGGCGCCTATTCGATCGTCGAGCGCAAGGATGGCAGCAAGCAGTGGGCGAAGGACGGGATGCCCCTTTATTTCTGGGTCAAGGACAAAAAGATGGGCGACATTACCGGTGACGGGGTAAAGGGCGAATGGGATGTCGCACGGCCGTGACGGTCCGGGATCGGGGGCAGAGGCGAAAGGCTCTGCACCCAACGAATTCGAGTCAGATGTTCTCGCCCTGATGCCGGCGCTCAGGCGCTACTCGCGCAGTCTCGCCCGCTCGGATGCCGACGGCGAGGACCTGCTGCAGGACTGCGTGGAAAGGGTGCTGGCGCGGCGATCGCAATGGCGAGGCGTGAATTTGCGCGCCTGGGCTTTCACAATCATGACCAACCTCAATCGGAACCGCCATCGGCGGCAGGCGCAACATCCCGAAGTGGAACTCGAGGAAGACCTTGCCGCCGAGGAAACGAGCGCCGACCCGATCGAGCGGCGCCGCCTCGAGCACGCGCTGAACCGGCTTTCGGCGGAAAACCGCTCGGTGCTGATGCTGGTGGTGGTCGAGGGTTACCGCTACCAGGATGTGGCGGAGATGCTGGAGATCCCGATCGGAACGGTGATGTCGCGGCTGTCGCGCGCCCGCCGGCAGCTTGCCGAAGCGATGAAGGGAGACAATGTGATTGCCCTGCGGAGACCGAAATGACCGATGAATTCGACACCGTTTCGGAAGACGAACTGCACGCCTATGTGGATGGCCATTTGAGTGAGCCCGAACGGGAGCGCATCGAAACATGGCTGAAGGCGCATCCCGCAGAGGCCGAGGAAGTGCGTCAATGGCAGGCGCAGGCGGCAGCGCTGAAGCAGCATTTCGCGGACTATGCCCGCAGCGACGCAAGCGATCGCCAGCTGGTCATCGCACACAGCCGGTCGACGGAAGGACCCTCAGTGGCACCGCTGCTTCGGCGCACCGCGGCCGCTCTTCTGATCTTCGTCGCGGGCGCCCTCACCGGCGCCTTCGCCCCGCGCTTGGTCGGGCCGGTCGACCCGCGCGCCTCCAGCACCGAAGTCGAAACCCTGCCGAAGCAGGCGCAATCCGCCTTCCTCGTCTACGCCAGCGAGGTGCGCCATCCCGTCGAGGTGGGCTCCGACCAGCAGACGCATCTGGCGACCTGGCTCGGTAAGCGGCTCGATTACGATCTCAAGCTTCCCGACCTGTCGACGCTCGGCTTCTCGCTCGTCGGCGGCAGGCTGATCCCGGTTTACAGCGCAGCCGGCGCCATGCTGATGTATGAGGACGCAACCGGACGGCGGCTCACCGTGCTCCTCGGCCGCAACCCGCAAAATCGGGAAACGAGCTTCCGCATCGCCAGCCATGCCGGCATCGAGACCTTTTACTGGATCGACGGCAAGATCGGCTATGCGGTGACCGGCGACGTCGCGCGAGACCTTCTCAAGAAGATCGCCGAGGAATGCTACAGGCAGTTCGAGGGGACGTCGGCATCGTAATTCATCCTTGCCGCAAAGGATCGTTCTCCAGCAGGATCGGCTTGCCATGCGGCGTCGCTTCAGCGGCACGCTGCCAGCTGTGGGTCAGCGCTTCGAGCTCTCGATCGGAAGCGACGGACAATCGCGTCAACAGCCCGCTGAGCGCAGCGACCCAGCAGTCGTAGTAATCGCTGCCATCCGCGCAACGCCCTGGCTTGTGAAGCTCGGTAGACAAGGCCTCGGCCCAGTCGGCCCAGGAAAACATGCCATGTTCGTGGAGCCGCACGGTCATCGCGAAGACGGTGGCTTGCCAGGGTTCGGCAAAGACCGGCTCGCCGTCGGCTGATTTCGGCAACCCGAAGGACGCGATCAGCGGGGAAGCCGTTTCACGCGCGCTCAAGGTAGGCCTCCCAGGCATCGATCGAGACGGTGACCGACGGGTCCGCGCCCTCGCCCCAGATCTCAGGGCCATCGAACACGACCGTGTAGACCCATTGCGGATTCTCGCCTTTTCCATGGGCATTGTCATCCGGGAAGACGAAGCTGCCCTGCACGGCTTCCACCCTGCCGGTCTTGCCGCGGGCGTAGCGCGGCAGCCGCGTATGCGTCTCCGGATTGAAGTTCCGGGTGCGCACCCTGTCGCCGGCTGCAAAGCGCGGTTGCGTTTCGACCGGTCGGTCGCACGGCCCGCCCTTGGCCAACACGTCCGCCACCATCTCGGCCCTCAATACCCGTTTCGGCTTGCGTCCCTGCTCGATGCTGCGGCCAGTATCGAGCTCGGCTTCCGCGACGAATCCGTGCCGCCTCAGAAGCGTCTCAAGCGCTCGAACCCAGATCTCGTAATAGCTTGCCGAAAGATAGGTCGCCGGTGGCAGGCTTTCGCGGGCGTGCCGGCTTTCGTCGAGCGTCCAGGCGCCGAACGCCCCGCAGGAGAGGGTAATGCCGAGCGCCCGCTTTTCCCATTCGGCATGGAACACGGGTTCGTCCTTTTCCGGAGCGACCGGACCGAATCCATGTTGCCCGCCAAGATCGTGCGGCCCGTTCATCGCGCTGCCTCCGGCGAAAGCGCGAGCCCGGTTCCGATCATCGAGTCGCGCGTGACGAGTTCGGCGAGTTTCTCTTCGCCGAGCCCCTCGGTGCCTTGCGGTCGCTCCGGCACCACGAGGTAGCGCAGTTCCGCCGTCGAGTCCCAGACGCGGATCTGCTTCTCCGCCGACAGGTCGAGCCCGAATTCGGCGAGCACGCCGCGCGGATTGATCACTGCGCGGGAGCGGTAGGGCGGCGCCTTGTACCAGACCGGCGGCAGCCCGAGCACCGCCCAGGGATAGCAGGAGCAGAGCGTGCAGACGACGAGATTGTGCGTGTCGGGCGAATTGAAGACGGCACGCATGTGCTCGCCCTGGCGCCCGGTGAAGCCGAGGCTCGCGATCGCCGCCGTTGCATCGCGCCTCAGCCATTCGGCGAACTCCGGATCAACCCACGCCTTGGCGACGACGCGCGCCCCGTTCCGCGGGCCAATCTTCGTTTCATAGGTCTCGACGATCGCGTCGATTGCCGCCGGATCGATGAGGCCCTTCTCCGTCAACACGGTTTCCAGCGCCTTCACCCGCGCTTCCATGTCGGTGAAATGATTGTCGTGATGATGACTGGAGCCATCGCCATGATGGTGCTCGGACATTCGATGCCTCCTCCGTTTGGGTCAGGTTAGCTGACCCGTTCGCTAACGCCAGTCAATCTTTGTCATAGCGACAACACCGGATCTGATGAATGCCAGGCGGCGTACAAAAAAACGGCGAACAAAAAAGGCCGGGCGAACCCGACCTTCCTCGTCATCTCGACCTGCCAGTGCCAGTACATCCGTGGTCAAAGGCAGGGAGAAACATCTCTTGTTCGGCTAGTCCATGATGTGGATTCCAGCCGTTTCACTTCGATGTCCCGCATGTAGTGAGCGAGCATGCGCTTCGCAAGGCAAGGAGTTCATATTTCTTTGATTGTACGTACATGGACATTCTTGCGACCGCGTTCCATTCTCGCCACGTTCTATAAGATCAGCCGAGGACGTCTCCCATGCACGATCCGATCCCGACCACTGCCTTTCCCGACGGCCGCAAGGTTCCAGTCCTCGGCCAGGGTACATGGCGGATGGGCGAGAGCGGCGCAAAGGCGGCAGACGAGATCAGAAGCTTGCAGATTGGGATCGACCTCGGCATGACCCTGATCGACACGGCGGAGATGTATGGCAATGGTGGCGCCGAGCGCATCGTCGGCGAGGCCGTCCGCGGGCGGCGCGACGACGCTTTCATCGTCAGCAAGGTGCTGCCCTCGAATGCCAGCCGGTCGGGCACGATCGCCGCCTGCGAGCGAAGCCTTGGGAATCTCGGCACCGACCGGATCGATCTCTATCTGCTGCACTGGCGCGGCGGCTACGCGCTGGCGGAGACGGTCGCCGCCTTCGAGGATTTGAAGAAGGCCGGCAAGATCCTTGCCTGGGGCATTTCCAATTTCGATCTCGAAGACATGGAGGAAATCAGCGCGTTGCCAGACGGCGGCCATTTCGCGACGAACCAGGTGCTCTACAACCTGGCCCGCCGCGGCATCGAATATGATCTCCTGCCCTGGTGCCGCCATCGCGGCCTGCCGATCATGGCCTATTCGCCGCTCGACGAAGGCCGTCTTCTCCACAATGCCGATCTGATCCACATCGCCAAGGCGCATCAGGCAACGCCGGCACAGGTGGCGCTTGCCTTCCTGAAGAGCCGCCCCGGCGTCATTTCCATTCCGAAGACCGGCTCGCCCGAGCGCGCCCGCGAAAACCGCGACGCAATGGACATTCACCTGACGGCCGACAATCTTGCCGAACTCGACCGGGCCTTTGCGCCGCCGAAAAGGAAGGTGCGGCTGGAGATTATTTGAGGCGAGAGGCGGTCACGAAGGGCCCCTCATCCGCCTGCCGGCACTTCTCCCCCTTTTTAGGGGAGAAGGGACACGCGGCAATGCTCCGCCCCAAAGTCCCCTCTCCCCGCTCGCGGGGAGAGGGCTAGTCCTCGGTTAAACCCGAGGAGAGGGGCAAATTGGTCCGGCCCCGAGCGCAGAAATGCTCACATCCCCTGCGGGCCGCGGTTCATCGCGGCGATGCCGGTGCGGCAGACCTCGATCAGGCCGAGCGGCTTCATGATGGCGATGAACTGCTCGATCTTCGAGGGCTTGCCGGTGATCTCGAAGACGAAGTGATCGATATTGGCGTCGATGACCGAGGCGCGGAAGGCGTCGGCGAGCCTCAGCGCCTCGACCCGGTGCTCGCCGGAGCCGTGCACCTTGACGAGCGCGAGTTCGCGCTCGACCGGCCGGTCATGGCCGAGGCCGGCGGCGCGCACGGTGAGGTCGACCACCCGATGGACCGGCACCAGCCGCTCGAGCTGGTTCTTGATCTGCTCCAGCACATGCGGCGTGCCTCGGGTGACGATGGTAATGCGCGAAAGGTGCGCCTCGTGCTCGGTCTCGGAGACCGTCAGGCTCTCGATGTTGTAGCCGCGGCCGGAGAAGAGGCCGATGACTCGGGCGAGCACGCCAGGCTCGTTGTCGACGAGAACGGAGAGCGTGTGCGTCTCCGCAAGCTCCGTCTCCTTGGCGATGAAATAGGCAGAGCCCGTCGGCTGAAGATGTGCACTCATTATTGGTCCTCTACCCCTATCCTTAGACGAGCTGGCGGCCCTTGGCGTCGATGGCGGTGGCGACTGCCTCGTCCGTCGCCTCGTCGGGCAACAGCATTTCGTTATGCGCCTTGCCGGACGGGATCATCGGGAAGCAGTTGGCGAGGTTCGCGACGCGGCAGTCGAAGATCACCGGCGCCGGCGCATCGATCATCCGGCGGATCGCATCGTCGAGTTCGCCGGGCTTCTCGCAACGGATGCCGACGCCGCCATAGGCTTCGGCGAGCTTGACGAAGTCCGGCATCGCTTCCGTGTAGGAGTGCGACAGGCGGTTGCCGTGCAGGAGCTGCTGCCACTGCCGGACCATGCCCATATACTGGTTGTTCAGAATGAAGATCTTGACCGGCAGGCCATACTGAACGGCGCAGGACATTTCCTGGATGCACATCTGGATCGAGGCATCGCCGGCAATGTCGATGACCAGGCTTTCCGGATGCGCGACCTGGACCCCGATTGCGGCCGGGAAGCCGTAGCCCATCGTGCCGAGGCCGCCGGAGGTCATCCAGCGATTCGGCTCCTCGAAACCGAAGAATTGTGCCGCCCACATCTGGTGCTGGCCGACTTCGGTGGTGATGTAGGTGTCGCGGCCTTTGGAGAGCTCATAGAGCCGCTGGATCGCGTATTGCGGCATGATGACGTCGTCGCTCGGCGTATAGGCGAGAGAGTTGCGCGCCCGCCACTTTGCGATCGAACCCCACCAGTCGTCGAGCCTTGCCTTATCGACCGACTTCGCGGCCGCGCGCCAGAGCCGGACCATGTCTTCGAGGACGTTGGCCACGTCGCCGACGATCGGAACGTCGACCCGGACGTTCTTGTTGATCGACGACGGGTCGATGTCGATGTGGATCTTCTTCGAATTGGGCGAGAAGGCATTGAGCCGCCCAGTGATGCGGTCGTCGAACCGTGCCCCGATGCAGACCATGACGTCGCAGTCGTGCATCGCCATGTTCGCCTCGTAGGTGCCGTGCATGCCGAGCATGCCGAGCCAGTTCTTGCCGGAGGCCGGATAGGCGCCGAGACCCATCAGTGTCGAGGTGATCGGGAATCCGGTGAGCTCGACCAATTCCCTGAGGAAATGCGAGGCCTGCGGCCCGGAATTGATGACACCGCCACCGGAATAGATAACCGGCTGGCGCGCCGACTTCATCAATGCGATCGCTTCCTCGATCTTCTTCAGGTCGCCTTGCGTCTTCGGCTGGTAGCTCTTCTGGGTCGGAACGGCGGAGGGCGGCGTATAGGTGCCGGTCGCGAACTGGATATCCTTCGGAATGTCGACGACGACCGGCCCCGGGCGGCCGGATTGCGCGACCCGAAACGCCTCGTGGATGATGCGGGCGAGTTCGTTGACATCCTTGACCAGCCAGTTGTGCTTGGTGCAAGGCCGGGTGATGCCGACGGTGTCGCACTCCTGGAAGGCGTCCGAGCCGATCAGCGAGGTAGGAACCTGGCCGGAAATGCAGACGAGCGGGATCGAATCCATCAAGGCGTCCTGCAGCGCCGTGACTGCGTTCGTTGCGCCCGGGCCCGAGGTGACGAGCATGACGCCGACCTTGCCGGTGGAGCGGGCATAGCCCTCGGCCATATGGCCGGCGCCCTGCTCGTGACGGACGAGGATATGCTCGATCTCTTCCTGCTGGAAAATCTCGTCATAGATCGGAAGCACGGCACCGCCGGGATAGCCGAAGATGTGCTTGACGCCATTGTCCTTCAGAGCCTGGAGAACGATCTCCGCCCCGGTCATCTGGTTTTCAGTTCCGATCATTGGCCTGCTTCCGTCCCTTTTGTGAGGCTTGGGGTGATTAGCGTGTTTAAAGACATAAAAAAAGGCCCCATCAGGAGCCTCGTTCAGCGCATGGGTGGCTACCGCCGGATGGTTACACCATCCTGCCCATGCGCCGTCCCACCACGAGAATAACCGCAAAATTTTTCATGGGGCGATTTGATAAACAGAAAACTCTCACCCGTCAACGCCGTTTTCGGGTCTCAGTACCCCCCGAGCTGAACCTCAAACGACAAAGAAATCCCACGCGGAAACCGGCGTCCCGCGATCGACGCTGGCCAGGCGAACTGCCTCCGCGCCGCCGATACCGTCCGCGTCGTAGAATATCTCGCCCCGCGCTTGGTCATAGATCACCCGGTCGCCGCCGTCCGCTGCGGCTTTGCCGAGAACGAAAGCCCCGCTGTCCAGCATGCCCACCGAGAGCTCGGAGAAAGCGGCCGCGTCCAGCCTGAACTGGTCATCGGCCGCGTTGAAGTCCAGTATCAGGTCACAATTCGCCTTGCCTGGCGCGACATCGAACAGGAAGGTGTCGGCACCAGGGCCTCCGATCAGGCTGTCCCGGCCGGCGCCACCGCTGATAATGTCGTCGCCCTCGCCGCCATTCAACCGGTCCCTCCCGGTGTTGCCCTCCAGCAGATCGTTGAACCGGCTGCCCGTGATGCGATCATTACCACCTCCAGCCGAGACCAAAACGGGATTGTCATACGCCTCGTAGCTGACCCGCTCGCCGGCATCGGTCAGGCTGATCGATTGCGCCGGCCGAGTGATCGTGATGGTGATGGTCGCCAGATTGCTGTTGCCCTGGCCATCGGTGACATAGATGGTGAAGCTGTCGGTACCGATGAAACCCGCCTCGGGCGTATAGTCGAACAGGTTCCCGCTCAGGAAATTCTGGTGAAAGTGGAGGCTGCCCGCGTATTCGCCCTGATGAAACGGGTAATAACCACCCTCATAGCGCGTCTCCTGCTCGAGGGTGCCGTGGGCCGGCCCCTCCACGATAACGAAGGCGAGCAAATCGAAATCAGCATCCGTCGCGCTGAAGACTACGTCGTCAAGCGATTGCCCCGGGAGAAGCGTGAAGTTCATATCGGCTGCGACGGGAGAATGATTGACGAAGCTGTCCGGCTGGAGGTCGCCGTGCTCGAGGATAATCTGGTGCTTGCCGAACTGCGTGTTTTCGCCGCCGAAATACTGGTTCGCGCCTATCCACGTCACCGTGATGTCGTCTGGACCTTCCGCCGTCACCGATACGATCTGGGCCGAAAGGAAAGCCGCCTGATCGGAAAGGCTGCGAATGAAATTGCCCTCATTGTCGAAAACGAATGTCTCCACGGTCGTAGCGACCTCGGTCCTGCCGTCATGGGTGAAGGTCGTGATCGTGAAGAAGCCGTCGAACGTGTCGACCGAAGCGACCTCGACCGAACCGAAGGGGTAATCGGTGCGCGCCGCTATCGGTCCGATCACATCGCCATTCGGCTTCGTTATCGTGAAGAGGACCGCATCAGGGCTTTGATTGTCTATGTCTTCCCAGACGCTCAGCTCGCTGCCATCGCTCAAGTTCGGCATCGGCATACTCCTCGCTCATGCAGAGAAACAAGGGCACGGGATACCATCGTGGATAGCATGAGCAGCTCATCCATACACCCCTCAATGCTTAGGGAAGCGAACCGAGATCAGTCAAAGAGATGCAACCACTTGTTAAAGTCGCCCCGTTATCCTCAGGCGCAGTTCGCCCGAGGTGTGTATTGCTCAACAGTGAACATCAGTCCCCGGACGGAGCGGGGGAAGAGGATCGCCGCGACGGCACGAAGCCGGGGAACCGTTTCCTCGGTCGCGTCGTCGCGTGCAACGGTTCGCGGGCGACGATCGCGGCGGTGGCAGAAAGGGGCGAAACCTCACTGACCGAACTCTGGTCGGTCGGCCGGCTCATCTCGATTTCCGTTGGCGCCAATCGTGTCGTCGCCCTCGTCTGCTCGATGCAGACGGCTTCGGATGAGTGGAGCGAAGAAGGAAACAACACCGTCCGCATCGAAGTCGAACTGATGGGTGAGGTCCATCTGGGGCCGGATGGGCGCGAGGAATTCTCCGCCGGCATCAGCCGCTATCCCTATCTCGGCGCGGTTGCGCACCGGATTCGCGCAAGCGATCTCGCGCGCATCTATGACTCAAGGCAGGCGGAGAGTTGCGTCATCGGCAAGCTGACGCAGGACGAAAGCCTCGATGCGACGATCCATGTGCCTTCGATGCTTGCCAAGCACTTCGCCATCGTCGGGACGACCGGTGTCGGCAAGTCAACCGCCGTGACCTTGCTGCTCAACAAGGCAATCGCCGCCGATCCGAAGCTGCGCGTGCTGATCCTCGATCCGCATAACGAATTTGCGGCCGCCTTTCCGGAACATGCCGTCGTCATCGAGCCCGATACGCTCGACCTGCCCTTCTGGCTTTTCCGGCTCGAGGAATTCGCCGAGGTGATCTTTCGCGGCCGCCCGCCTGTGGCCGAGGAGCTTGACATCCTGCGCGACGTCATCCCCGATGCAAAGAAAGCCTTCAAAGGGGGCGAATCCGGCCTGGTGCGCCGTCAAACCGAGAAAAGCTCGATCACCGCCGATACCCCCGTGCCCTACCGCATCGCCGATCTCCTGGCGCTGATCGACGAGCGCATCGGCCGGCTCGAAGGGCGCACGGACAAACCGCATCTACGCTCGCTCAAGGTCAGGATCGTCTCGGCGATCAACGATCCGCGCTATCACTTCATGTTCTCGTCCAACACGATCAGCGACACGATCCAGGATACGATCGCCGAGATCTTCCGCATCCCCGGAGAAGACAAGCCGATCGCAACCTTCGAGCTCGCCGGCATCCCGTCCGAGGTCGTCAATTCCGTTGCATCCGTGCTCTGCCGCATGGCGTTCGAAATCGCCCTTTGGGGCGATGGCGGCATCCATATGCTGGTCGTCTGCGAGGAGGCCCACCGCTACGTGCCGGCAGACCCGTCGCTCGGTTTCCTGCCGACGCGCCAGGCGATCGCCCGCATTGCCAAGGAAGGCCGCAAATACGGCGTATCGCTCGGGATCATCACCCAGCGTCCCGGCGAACTCGATCCCACCATCCTGTCGCAATGCTCGACGGTGTTCGCCATGCGGCTCGCCAATGACCGGGACCAGGAGATCATCCGCTCCGCCATCTCGAATTCGTCGATCTCCACCACCAGCTTCATTTCTTCGATCGGCAACGGCGAGGCGATCGCCTTCGGCGAGGCCGTGGCGGTCCCGATGCGCATGCGCTTCACTCGGGTGGACGAGGCACGCCTGCCGCGCGCTCACGGGATCACCGACAAGGTCGAGGACGATGCGCCGCCCTCCGTCGATCTCCGCTCGATCGTCAGCCGCATGCGCGCCATGAACGGACCGGATATCTCAACCTTCCAGCAGAGCTATCTGGCTGCCGAAGGCGCACAGGCAATCGCGCGCGAGGCCGTTCCTATGAGTGACACCGAGGCCGAACCAGCCCCCGTGCGTCTTGAAGGCATGCGTGAGCCGGAACTGGAAGCTTACCGACCGGAAATGCTCCCGCGCGCGGCCGAACCCGTCAATCCGCAACTCGAACGTTTCAATCAGATTCGCGAGCAGATCCTTTCAGGCCAGGCCGAACGGACCGCCGCACCGACGGGCCCGCAGCTTCAGCCGGAGCGAAACTTCGCACCGCCCGCCCCCGATCCGCATCGCCAGAGCTCGCTGCGCGAAAGCCTGCTGAAGCGTCCGCTCGGCAGCATCATCCGCAAATAGGTGCGCCTCAAGAAAGCGCCTGGACGGCAAATATCGCGATCGCCATCGCGACCACATAGCCCGCCCTCGATCAGCACCACAGGTCCCGGCTTCGGCTGCGATGAGAGCAACGATAGCCATGTGACGAGGACCGCAAGAAGATGCGCGTCTTCGGCGCTCGCGATGCCGAATAGTCAGCAAAGAAGAGCGTACCGGCCACCTGGAGCGCCATGGCGAGCACCGGCATTCTCTCGGGCGGCGAGATTGCGAGTCCGCTCGCCCACAGCGTGCCGAAACGCCTCGCCATTTCAACTCTTTCCTCAAATCGAAAGGTCGTCCGGGCCGTCGATGCGCTGCCAGCTATGATCGAGCTGATTGCGAAACCAGGTCATCTGGCGCTTGGCGTATTGCCGGGTCGCAGCTGCGCCGCTCGCTATCACCTCGGCCTCGGTCGTTTCGCCTCCGAGCAGTGCCGCGATCTGCTGGACGCCGATCGCCTTCATTACCGGCCTGTCGCCGGGCAATCCGAGCGCAAGGAGCGCGCGCACCTCCTCTACCGCGCCGCTTGCGAGCATCGCCTCGAAGCGGCTGTCGATGCGCCTGTGCAGGAGCGCGCGGTCGGGCAGCACGACGATCTTCCGGGCCCTTTCGGGATCGACCACCATCGGCCCGCGACCCTCTTGAAAATGCCGGATCGAATGACCGGTCGCCTCGACCACCTCCAGCGCTCTCACAATGCGCTGACCGTCTCCCGACGGCAGTTGAAACGCAGTCTCCGGATCGCGCGCAGCAAGTTCCGCGTGAAGCGCCTCTGGCCCCTCCTCCTTCAGCCGCGCCCGCAGGTGCTCGCGGATTTCCGCCGGAATTTCGGGCATGTCCGAAAGTCCGCCCGTCAGCGCCTTGAAATAAAGCCCCGTCCCGCCGACGAAGACGGGGAGCCGCCCCTCCCGCCTCAACCGTGTGACCAGGCCCTCCGCCTCACGAAGCCAGGCACCGGTCGAATAGGGTTTACCCGCCGGCACGTGACCGTAGAGAAAGTGCTCGACGCCCTCCATCTCGCTCGTGTCGGGGCGGGCGGTCAGCACCTTCAGCGTGTCGTAAACCTGCATGCTGTCGGCATTGATCACGACGCCTCCATGCCGCTTCGCCAGCTTGACGGCAAGCGCGGACTTGCCGCTGGCGGTCGGCCCGGTTATCAGGATCGCGTCCATTTCTTGCTCAAGGTTCTCGATCATGGCTCTCGTTGCCACGCTTATCGCCAATCCGTCAAATCCTGTCCTGACGCCAGCATTGGCGGAGGCGGCCGCCGATGCCCTCAACGCCTCGGGCCTCTACTGGCTTGCCGACGGCATCGCCTGCGATATCGCGCTTGCGGACGGCACGGATGCGGGTGCGGCCGCGGCTGAGCTGCGCAGCGTGCTGGGCGTTGCAGCGGTGGATGTCGCCGTGCAGGAAACCGAGATCCGCCGCAAGAAGTTTCTGATCGCCGACATGGATTCGACGATGATCGGCCAGGAGTGCATCGACGAGCTCGCCGCCGAGGTGGGCCTGAAGGAAAAGGTCTCCGGTATCACGGCCCGGGCCATGAACGGCGAGATCGCCTTCGAGCCGGCTTTGATCGAGCGCGTCGCGCTGCTCAAGGGCCTGCCCGCTTCGGTCATCGGCGAAGTCATCGCCAGGCGCATCACGCTCACGCCCGGCGGCCGCGAACTGATCGCGACGATGAAATCCAAGGGCCATTATACGGCGCTTGTCTCCGGCGGCTTCACGGCCTTTACCGGGCCGATCGCGGGAAAGCTCGGCTTTCACGAGAACCGGGCGAACGTCCTTCTCGAAGAGAACGGCCTGTTGACCGGCGACGTCGCCCGGCCGATCCTCGGCAAGCAGGCCAAGGTCGATGCGCTGATCGACATTTGCGAACGGCTCGGCATCTCGACGGCGGACGCAATCGCCGTCGGCGATGGCGCCAATGACCTCGGCATGCTGCAGCTTGCGGGCAGCGGCGTGGCGCTGCACGCCAAGCCGGTCGTCGCCGAGCAGGCGAAGATACGCATCGATCATGGCGACCTCACCGCGCTGCTCTACCTTCAGGGCTACCGCAAGACGGATTTCGTGGCGTGAGCATCCGCGAGACCGAACGGCTACGAATTCGCAACTGGCGCGAAAGCGATCGGGATCTGTTTGCCGAGATCAACAGCGATTCGAAGGTGATGGAGTTCTTTCCGCACCGGCGCAGCCGGGCGGAATCAGACGCACTCTTCGACCGCATCGCCCGAACAATCGACGAGACCGGCTTCGGCTTCTTCGCACTTGCGCTGCGCGAAAACGACGCGCCGATCGGCTTCTGCGGCCTGGCTTGCACCGATCTCGAACCGCACCTGCCGGACGGCACGATCGAAATCGGCTGGCGGCTCGCCCTACCCCATTGGGGCAAGGGTTATGTCACCGAGGCGGCCCGCGTCTTTCTCGAACACGGCTTTGGAGAAAGGGAGCTCTCCGAAATCGTCTCCTTCGCCGTTCCGGCAAATACCCGCTCCACCGCAGTCATGCAGCGCCTCGGCATGCGGCCGGACCCGACGCGCGACTTCGACCACCCGCGCGTACCCGACACGCAACGCCATCTGAAGCGCCACGTGCTTTATGCGATTACCATAGAGGAGTGGAAGTGCAGCTCCAGTGCCGCCCGTCCATCGGGCGAGCAAAAGTCGCCGTAGAGCGGGAGTTTTGGGAGTTTCCCGCGCCGCGCGCGACAATCCGCCAAAATTACGAGCGGAATGCCTGCCGATGCCTACTCCATCCGTACAGTGACGAACCGCAATTCGCCGCTCTTGTTGGCGATCATTAGGAGCGCGTTACGCCGGCCATCGGACTTGAGCGCCTCAACGCGCGCCGCCACGTCCTCCGGCTTGCTCATCGCCTCCTGGCCAAGTTCGACGATCACGTCTCCGGCCTCGACGAGGCGCTCGGCCGCCGGCGAGTTCGGCTTGACTTCGGTCACGAGCACTCCCTCGACGTTCTCGGCGATGCCGAAAGACCTGCGCTGTCCTTCGTCGAGCAACGCGAGTTTCATGCCGAGCACGACATCGCTCGCCGGCAGTTGCGCGGCTGGCGGCTCGCCAGGCTTGGCGCCCTCGCCGTTCGGCCGCTCGCCAGGGCTCACATTCGCCAGTTGCTCACCATCCTCAAGCCGGCCGAGCGTGACGCGGACCGTCTGCTCCTCACCCTCGCGGATGATCACCACGTCGACTGCCTTGCCCACGGGGCTCTCGCCAACAGCCCGCATCAAATCGCGGATTTCGACGATGTCCGTGCCGTCGAAGCGGGTGATGATATCGCCCGCCTTGATTTCGCCGCTCTTGATCGGCCCGCCATCGATGATGCCGGAGACCAGGGCCCCGTGCGGCCGCTCCATCTTGAGGCTTTCGGCGATATCATCGCTCACCGGCTGGATACGAACGCCGAGCCAGCCGCGCCGCGTTTCGCCGAATTCCTTGAGTTGGTTGACAACGTTCACCGCCAGTTCCGTCGGCACGGCAAAGCCGATGCCGACCGACATGCCGGTCTGCGAAAGGATCGCCGTGTTGATGCCGATCACCTCGCCCTGCATGTTGAACAGCGGCCCGCCGGAATTGCCGCGGTTGATCGCCGCATCGGTCTGAATGAAATTATCGTAGGGGCCGGCATTGATGTTGCGGCCGCGCGCCGAGACCACGCCGACGGATACGGAGACCCCGAGGCCGAACGGGTTACCGACGACCATCACCCAATCGCCGATCCTGATCCTGCGGGAATCGCCCAAGGTCACCGCCTTGAGCGGTTTTGTCGGCTCGACCTTGAGCAGTGCTAGGTCGGTCTTGGCGTCCGTACCGACCTGCTTTGCCTTGAGCGTCGTGCCGTCGGAAAGATTGACCTCGATCTCGGTCGCGTCCTGGATGACATGGTTGTTGGTGACGATGTAGCCAGTCGGATCGATGATGAAGCCGGAGCCGAGAGAATTGACCGTGCGTGGACGCGCGCCAGGTCCACGCTGGCCCTTGAAGAATTCGTCGAAGAATTCCTGATGGGGAGAACCCTCCGGCACTTGTGGCATCGGCGCATTGTCGACCCCCTCGCCCACGCTCTGTGAGATCGAGATATTGACGACCGCATCGAGTACTCCCTCGGCAAGATCAGCCACGGAAGGTGGCCCGGAGGGCGGCCACGGCTTTGCCGTATCGGCAAGGGCGGTGTTGGAAAGAAGCAGCGCCGCCGCGGCTGTCAGCACCACGCTGCGGAAGAAATCGGGTCGTTTCGACAAGTTCGCTGGGCTCCTATCGTTCTATCTTCATCTCGCCCGGCCAAGGGCTTCACCGTCGCGAATACCCGCTCGGCCGCCGCGGCGAATTATACCGCCTTCTGCATGTCTCTTTAAATCGATTTCGATTTGAGGACATGCAGTGCTTCAAGTGCTAACTGCGAGCTTGCGCGTCTGATGAGACGCGCGGGTGTTTCGCGCAGCAAAAAAGACCTTCCCTTGAAGATACGGCGGATTTCCGGAGGGTCCAAACACGATTTACTGATTGGACGCCCCTTTCGCCGCTCAGGTGGTGATCTCGTGCCCGTGCTCCTTCAGCGCGTGCAGCGCCGTTTCGAGATCGGATCCCGCCACGAAGAAATAATCGGTGCTGAAGGTGGAATTCGCGAAAACCCCCACCCCCGCAGCTGACAGCGGACGAAGCGCCGAGGAGAGCACGCCCGGCACGTCGAAATTGAAATGATGCTCGATGCGGAAGCAGCGCCAACCGAGCGAACTCTGTACGCTCGAGGGGACGCGGGCCGCGCGACAAACGAGTGTCATCTCCTCGCGGGAACTCGAAACGGTCCAGAACCCTGGCCCGGGCAGCCACTCCGGAATGGCGGAGCCTATGGTGAAGCGGGTAATCGCATACTCGGCGTCGACCAATCGGATCAGCAGTTTATGTGACATTTCAGATCATCCTCGAACCAACCAGACAAGTCCGACGCCAATGGCCACCGAAGCAACTCCGGCCAAACGGAGCTGATGCTCCGGGACATACGGCAAACGCTTCGCCATTTCCACCAGAACCAAAGGGGCCAGTGCGTACACCAGCCCCTCGATGATCAGGAAGAACGCAATCCCGGTCAGGAGATCGGTCATCGTCCGCTCAATCCGTGGGTGTCGACCCAGCTCCCGGCGCCGCAAGGGCCGCTGGCGCCGATTGCCCGGGCCCGTTCGCGCTATTGAAATATTGGAAGAATTCCGAGTGCGGCGACAGGACCACAGTGGTATCAGGGCTGGCGATCGATTGGGTATAGGCCGCCATCGAGCGGTAGAACTCGAAGAAGGCCGGATCACGCTGGAACGCATCGGCGAAGATCCTGGTACGCTCACCTTCGCCTTCACCGCGCAGGATCTCAGAATCGCGCTGCGCTTCGGCAACGATCTCGACGACCTGACGGTCGGCGATGGCGCGGCGGCGCTGGCCTTCCTCGTTGCCGCGCGCCCGGATCAGTTCGGCTTCAGCCAGACGTTCGGCCTTCATGCGCTCGTAGGTCTGCTGGGAGACTTCCTGGGTCAGGTCCGTCCGGCGGATGCGCACGTCCTCGATGTTGAGCCCGAGCGATTCCGCATCGGGCCTGAGGTCTGCCCCGACCTCTCGCATCATCGACGCGCGTTCATCGGAGAGCGCCGCCTCGAAGCCCCTGAGACCGTAGACGCGACGCAGCGATGCGTCGAGACGGGTCCTCAGCCGCGCTTCGGCAGACTCCCGGTCCCCGGAAACCGTCTCGCGGAAGCGCCGCGGGTCGGCGATCTTGTAGACCACGAAGGCGTCCACTTCGTAGAACTTGCCGCCCGATACCTGCACGCGAATATCGTCGAGATCGAAGCGCAGCGCCTGATCGGGCACATATTGCACGCGATCGGCATCCATGAAACCGAAGGGCAGCTTGAAATAGAGACCCGGCTGCGTCTTCACGTCCCGGATCTCGCCGAAGCGCACGACAATTGCCTGCTGACGTTCGTTGACCACGAAGATCGAGGAGTAGGCGATGACCAGAATCGCGGCGAGAGCGATGAGGATCATTGAGCTGCGATTGTTGATCATTGCACACCTCCCGACTGCTGCTGAGGCCTGCCGATCTCGGTGAGTGGCAAATAGGGCAGGACGCCCTGGCCGTTCTTTTCGTCGAGAATGACCTTCTTCGATTTGCCGAAAACCCCCTGCATCGTCTCGAGGTAGAGCCGCTTGCGCGTGACGTCCGGCGCCTTGGAATATTCATCGTAAACGGAGATGAAGCGCTGCGCCTCACCTTCCGCCTCCTTGACGACACGATCCTTGTAGGCCGCCGCCTCCTCGCGGATCTGCGCAGCCTGGCCGCGCGCCCTGCCGAGCACCTGGTTGGCGTACTGGTTGGCCTCCTCGACGAAGCGGTCCTCGTCCTGTTCGGCGCGTTGCACTTCGTCGAAGGCATCGGCGACCTCGCGGGGCGGAGCCGCATCCTCGATGGCGACCGTGTTCACAGCCATGCCGGAGCCGTAGCTGTCCAGCGTCGCCTGGATCGTGTTGCGAACATCCGTGGCGATCGCCTGGCGGTTGTCGCGGAAAATGTCCTGCGCCGGGCGCCGGCCGACGACCTCGCGCATCGCGCTTTCGGCCACCTGCTGCAACGTGTCGACGGGATTTTCGACGTTGAAGAGGTAGGCCTTCGGATCGGTAACCGAGAAGAGCACGGAGAACTGCACGTTAACGATGTTCTGATCGCCGCTCAGCATCAAGCCCGAGGTCGACTGCCCCGTGGCACGGCCGCCGATATTGAGCTGCTGCTCCGTCACCTTGGTCAATTCGACGGTTTCGAATGGCCAGAAATGATAGTGCAGGCCGGGCATGGAGATTTCCTCCTTTGGCTTGCCGAACCGCATCTCGACGCCGCGTTCGTCCGGCTGCACGGTGTAGACGGAATTGAGCAGGACGAAGCCGAGGATCAGCAGGCCGACGATGACGAAAATGCCGCCGTTGAAGCCGCCCGGTACGACGTTCTTCAACTGATCCTGGCCGCGCCGGATAATCTCTTCCAGGTCCGGCGGACCGCCTCTCCCCCCACGTGGCCTATTTCCCTGGCCCCATGGCCCTTGATTGCCGCCGCCGCCCCAAGGGCCGCCGCCGCCATTTTGATTGCTCCAGGGCATCAAAACCTCTCTTGAAAGAAAACTTTCCCGTTGACCTCGCCGCCGAATGCGGCCGGTCAGGATGTGAACCCCGTTATAGGTATCATGTACATTGGTTTCAACGAGATACGACCGAGTTCACGGTAAATGGCTTAAAATAATCGAGAGCCAGACGCGGGCGCCCGTCAACGCCGCCGCCAGGTGACGAAGTGCATTGCGTGGCTGTCCTTGTCGCCGCGCGGCAGGTCCTCCTCGAAGACCTTTTCGAAGATGGCGGGATCGATTGCCGGAAAGAGCGTATCCCCCTCCACCTCCGCTTGCACCTCGGTGACGTGCAGGATGTCCGCCATCCCGATCGATTGCCGGTAGATATCGCCGCCGCCGATGACGCATATCTCGTCGACGCCAAGCGCTGCCGCATGGGCGCGTGCCCGGTCGAGCGCCACGTCGAGCGAGGGCGCGGTTTCGGCACCTTGCGCTTTGAAATCAGGGTCGCGGCTGATGACGATGTTTGGGCGGCCGGGCAACGGTCGGCCGAGCGAGGCCCAAGTCTTCCGGCCCATCAGGACAGGCTTGCCGACGGTCAGCGCCTTGAAACGCTTGAGATCGGTCGATAGCCGCCACGGCAGGTCTCCCTCCCGGCCGATCACCCCGTTCGCGGCGACGGCGACAACGATGACGATTTTTGGATCGCTCTTCGCTTCAATCATGGAAACCACTCGGCTTGCTGTCGATTTCGCGCGCCCTGAGAAGCGCCGGACGGTCGGTCACGACAGCCAGGTAGCGGTCGACGATCTCGCTTTCCGGCAGGATCTTGCGCATCCATTGCAGCGCGCTCGCCAGCAACAGGTCGGCGGCGCTGGCCTTCTCGCCGAGTAGATAGGGCTGTCGGGAGAGGACGTCGATCACATGGGCGCACATTTCGGTGTAAAGCCGCGCGTAGCTCGGCTCGCTGGCGGTCACACCGGAAAAATGCGCGTGGGCCGCCGGTTCGATCACGCCGGCATAATAGGCCAACCATGAAAGATAGGCGCCGCGTTCGGGATGGCCCGGCAGCCGACCGAGGCTGCTGTCGGGATGAAGATCCGTCAGATATTGCACGACCGCGGCGGACTCCCAGATGAGCACCCCGTCATGCAGCAGCGCCGGGACCTGCTTGTGCGGGTGCGGATTGTTCTCGTCCGGCCGGCCGGACCCGTCCCGCCGACGGATATCGACGTAGCGGATCTCGTACTCGGCGCCGAGCTCCTCGAGCAGCCAGATGATTCGCGACGAGCGCGACATGGGCGCATGGATCAGCGTCAGCATAGAAATCTCCCCACTTCCTGGGCGCCGTGGCCGCCACGTTGCGGTCGCCTGCTGGCGGGATCAGACCGCGACCGGCGCCTTGATGTGCCCATCGGCCTCATAGCCGACGAGCGTGAAGTCCTCGAACCTGAAGGAAAATATATCTCTTACCGCTGGGTTGATTTCCATCTTCGGCAGCGGCTTCGGCGTGCGCGCCAGTTGCAGCCGTGCCTGCTCGAAGTGGTTGTGATAGATATGCGCGTCGCCGAGTGTATGCACGAAGTCCCCGGCCTTGAGCCCCGCCACCTGCGCCACCATCATCGTCAGGAGAGCATAGGAGGCAATATTGAACGGCACGCCCAGGAAGATGTCGGCGGAGCGCTGGTAGAGCTGGCAGGAGAGCTTGCCGTCCGCCACATAGAACTGGAACAGGCAGTGGCACGGCGGCAGCGCCATCTCATCGACGAGCGCCGGGTTCCAGGCCGACACGATGTGGCGGCGCGAGTTCGGATTGGTCTTCAGTCCTTCGATCAGCCCGGCGATCTGATCGATATTACCTCCGTCTGGCGTCGGCCAGGAACGCCACTGATAGCCGTAGACCGGCCCGAGCTCCCCCTTCTCGTCCGCCCATTCGTCCCAGATGCTGACGCCGTTTTCCTTGAGGTAGGCGATGTTGGTGTCGCCATTCAGGAACCACAGGAGCTCATGGATGATCGAGCGCAGATGCAGCTTCTTGGTGGTGAGCACCGGGAAGCCGTCGGATAGATCGAAGCGCATCTGATAACCGAAGACCGAACGCGTGCCGGTGCCGGTCCGGTCGCCTCGATCGGTACCGTTGCTCATCACATGGTCGAGAAGCTCGAGATATTGCCGCATGGTCTTCCGCCGCCGATTCGTTCCTCCCTTCAAAATAGGACGAACTCCCCCAGGAACCAACGGCGCCCATCGGTTTTCCACGCGGTCTCTCGCCGTAGAGCGCAGCGCGCCTCATCGCCAAGCTCGCCATAGTGCCTTGAACGCGGCATCCCTCGTCCATTGAAAAGAGATTCGGGGCATGCAGCAGACTTTGCTGCTCACTTCGCCGGGCGTCTGTTCGCGGCATGATCCTGGTATTGCTCGGTCTTTGCCGCATTGCCGTCCAGGCCGCGCAGATCCGAGTGCTGCTTCTTGTCACGGTTGGACAGGACCTCGTTTTCACCGACCATCCCTTCCTTGATTTCGGTCTGCGCCCCGCTTCCAGATCCCTTGCCCTTGTCGGGCTTACCGATGTTCTTCTTGCTCGCGTGAGCCATGGTCATCTCCCTTCGTTGAGAACGCCGGAGCGCTCAGCGTCCGGAATCCTTGTGGTGTCTGCTTTCCTGATTTTCTCCCCTCAGGATGCTGCGATCATTCTCCTCGCGCGCGTCGGCATGCTTCGTATCGAGGTCTTGCCCCTTCCGCTCAGCCTTTCTGAGGGCATCGGAGCGCTTCAGATCCGCCTCGGCATCGAAATCCTTGCCTGCATTCGACGTGTTCTCGCGGCGCTGGATCACGCGCTGTTGCTGCTCGTGCGTCTTCCTGCCGACCATCGTCATTCCTCCTGGTTGGCTTCTATTTATTGGTACGTCCGCGTTGCGCGGGATTGGCGCCGCCCTGGACGGTCGCGTCGTTCGCGACGTCGCCTTCGGCAGTGCTGTCGCGCTTCAGGCGCTCGTGATCGGAAGGTCCTCTGACCCCCTTCGACTGGCCGATGCCCGGATCTTCCTTAAGGTCCTTGTCGCTGGGGCGGTGTGATTTCGGGTGCTTGGAGGTTGTCATGGAACTCTCCCTCTGCTGCCGGACCGCAGTCCTCTCCGGGCTTAACCGGAGTCGGCGGCGAATGTTCCCGGCCCGAAGGGACGCGGCTCCGCGCTGTCACCGTCGCGGAGCGCTCGTCGGAGGAAACATTCTTACCCGATTGCGGTTAGGCCCTTGGGACCGCGCACCCTCGACAGACAAATATTGGAAGGGAGAGCGACCATGAGCGCAACAGGCCTCGACGTCTTCGACAAGACCTTGCACACCACCAATGGCTGGCTCGCCGAGATCATGGAGGACCATGGCCCCGATCGGAAAGTGGCGTGGCATATCCTATGCGTGGTGCTGCGCGCACTGCGCGACAGGCTGCCGCCGGACATGGCTGCCCATCTCGGCGCAGAACTTCCGCTGCTGGTGCGGGGCGCCTTTTACGATCAATACCGTCCTTCGCAGCAGCCCGACAGGCAAACGCGTTCGATCGACGAGTTCCTGGCAACCATCGCCGAGGGAATGAAGAACACCAGACCGGTCGATCCAGCGGAAGCAGCCATATCGGTGTTCCGGGTACTGTCCCGGCACATAGATCCCGGCCAATCGGCCAAGGTTCGCGAGACCCTGCCGAAGGAAATCCGGGCACTGTGGCCCGAGAGTGCCGGCGCAAAGGAGTAGCGCCGGAGCAGCAATGAAGGCCGAAGAGACCACCAGGCTTCGGTGGGGTTGGCGCTCGCGCGCTCGCCTGCCGCTAACGCCCGCCCACCGAGCCTCGGTCTTGAACACACCTGTCACAATTCCCTTTCCAGCCCCCTTTTCTTGGGGCCCGGAAGGACCTATATGACGAGTGCCGTCTTCGGGCGGCTATGGCAATAAACGGGCGATGCAATAAACCCATTGGACCCGGGGGCGGTACCCGGCGCCTCCACCAAAAACCGGTCTCCTCCCAGCACTCGGACCGGCTTTTGATGGGGGCGAAATAGGATCGACAAGGGCGTAAAGATCGACTTTTTGCTCGGCATTGTACCACCGTTATCGGGCTAAACTTATAGTTGCAAACGACAACTATGCTGAAGCACGTCTCGCTGCCTAACGGCGGTGCGGCACTTCAAATCAAGCCCTTCCGGGTAGCACCGTAAGGCGGGGTCCGAAGGCACCTGGCAACAGAAGCCTTCACCTTCTCCCCCGTCCTGAAATGGTCTATAGATGCCTCGATAATTGACTCGTCACGACGGACGGGCAATGAAGTGCATACGTAAGCGCCGCGGTATCGGCACCGGTACTGATGCATCGAGTTGGAAGAGAGACGGGGATCACATGGGCCAGGACCATATACGCTACGACATTCTGGCGCAGGACGCGCTTCGCGGCGTCATCCGCAAGGTACTGGCTGAAGTCGCGGCCACGGGCCACCTGCCCGGTGATCACCATTTCTTCATCACTTTCCTGACCGGCGCTCCGGGCGTTCGCCTCTCGCAGCATCTCAAGGCAAAATATCCAGAACAGATGACGATCGTCGTCCAGCATCAGTTCTGGGATCTCAAGGTGTCCGAGGCCGGCTTCGAAATCGGCCTTTCCTTCTCCGATACGCCGGAGAAACTGGTGATCCCCTTCAATGCGATCCGTGGCTTCTACGACCCCTCCGTGAATTTCGAACTCGAATTCGACGTGGCCGCCGGCGAGGAGGAGGAAGCGGAGTCGGCAGAAATCACCGCCTACCCGGCAAGCGAGGTCGACGACTCATCATCGGAGCCGGAAGTTGAAAAATCAGGCGACGGCCAGAAAGGCGGCGGCGCTTCGGTCGTCTCGCTTGATTCCTTCCGCAAGAAAAACTGAGGCTCGAGGGGCGCACAAACCATGGCCGGCGACGTCGTAAATCTACGTCAGTTCCGCAAGCGTCATGCCCGTGCTGAAAGCGAAAAGCAGGCCGAACAGAATCGCATCTCTTTCGGCCGAACCAAGGCGGAACGATCCCTGACGAAGGCCTTGAACGAGAAGGCAACGAGATCGCTCGACCAGCGCCGGCTGGAGAGAGGCCCCTCTTCGGCGCCCGATCTAAACGCGCGCGAAGGGAAAGAAGACTGACTTGCGATTGAAAAAAGCGATTCCGCGACAGTCGGTTGGCTCCGTGTCCGGAATCTGCCTGAGAGCGACTTGAATCACCTTCTGAGGCCAGGAATGATCGCCAAGCATTCGGCGACGCTGCACGGACACCGAACCAGCTTCACTCTCGAGGATCCCTTCTGGCAGGAGTTGAAGTCGATCGCGAAATGCCGCGGCATTCCGCTCGCCCGCCTGATCGTCGAGATAGACGACAGCCGCGGCTCGGAAGGAAACCTCTCCTCCGCCCTCAGGCTCTACGTGCTCGCCTGGGTCAAGGGGCACTCGGACGCTGCGAGCGCTTCGTAAGCGAAGAGTAGCGACCGCGGCGCATACGCTTCTCGCCTGCCCCTCCCCCGGGGCCCTTATCGAACTGTGATATCGGGCAACATCTCGAAGTCGAGGCCACGGGGAGATGGACCGGCATTCTCCCCCGGCGGCGGCAGGTCGCGGCCGCGCTCTACATCCCTCTCCGGCTCTGGCTGCGGCTCCTTCGGCGCCAATTGCCCCATTCGCCGCCGCTCCTCCTCGGCCGCGCGCCGCTCCACGGCCGCCCTTGCCTCGGCCTCCGCCTTCATCCGCGCAGCCTCCGCAGCGGCTGCCTGGCGCCGGCGCTCCTCGGCGATGGCGCGCTTGCGTTCGATCACCCGCGCAGCCGCCCGCGCCTTGTAGAGTTGCACCTCACGGCGCAGGCGCTGCTTTTCCAGGACATTCGCCTGCAGCATCTCGACGCGCCGGCGCTCCTTCTCATAGGCCCGAAGCGACAGGAAATTGGCGAGGTCGGCGACGTCGAGCGAGACGCCGGGAGCAGCCAGGAGGCCGGCATAGCCGATGCGCACGCGCGGCTCGGCGCCGGCAAGCGCCTCCTCGCCTGGGCGGAAGGTGAGCTCGACCGTACCGGTCAAACGCTGCGCCGCAAGATCGAGGGATGCCTCGCCCGAGAAGGCCGCATTGCCGTCGCGCGCGGTCACATTCTGTAGCCGGACCGTTCCGCCGGCGATGCTGAAAGGCACCTTGACTGCGTCGAGGACCGATTGGCCGCTGAAGATCTCGCGTCCTGCAACCCTGCGGATGGAATCCGGCGAAATCCCGGTCTTCATCGCGTCGGCGGCCGCCATCATTTGCGGCAGCGCCGCCGTGTTGATGCCCTTGACCGTCACGCCCTCGAAGGTCGCCGTTCCCGAACCGCTGGCTGAGCGCGCCATCGCCTCGGGCGTCGGCCCCGAAGCCTCCATCGCCACCGCAAGGTCGAATCGCCCGGTGGCGACCGGCCCGTCCTGCCGCGACCAGCCGGCAGCGGACAGATCGCCACCCTTGAGGTCGAAACGCGACCTGAAAAAGCCCGAGCCATTGGCGTTGCCGAGCTGCAGCCGCCCCTCGAGCTTCCCCCCCAGCCAGTCGCCCTTCATCGCGCTGAAGGCGACTTCGTCGCCCTTCCATTCGAGCGTACCGCTGAACTCCTTTACGGCGTCATAGACGCCCGGCCAGAAACGCTTGGCGGTCACGTTGAGCGCAACGTCGAGACCCGTAAAAGCCGGCGGCGCAACCGGCGCGGTCGATAGGCCGCCCGTCGAGGCATTCTGGACCTGGCCGAGGACAGCGTCCCCGAGCCAGCCGAGATCGAGCGTGTCGAAGGCGAGTTCGCCCTGAGCTTTGCCCCGCACATTGCGGTCGATCGATATCGCTCCGGCAAAGCCATTCTGGTCGGCTTTGCCTTGGATCTCCGAGAGGATGATCCTCTCCGCATCGGACGTGACATCGGCCGACAGGGTGACCGGCAGACCGCTCCCCATCTGCGGCAAGGCAACTCCCTTCAAGAGAAGGTAAGGCTCGAGATCCTCAGTCTGCAGCGTAAGCTTCCCCTGGCCTTCGAAATAGCGGTCGCGCGAAAGGTCGACGGTCCCCTTTGCAGCGAGCGAGGTCTTCTGCGTGGTGAAGGTCAATGAGCCATTCGCCTTCGCATCCTCCGTGCTCTGCAGCTTGAGGGCAAGAATGCCGTTCGCGTCCGCGTCAAATGGCAGCGGATCGAGGCCCGCCTGCCCGAGCAGGATGGGTGTGCGTGGGTTCTCCAGCGTCGCCTCGAGCAGCATGTTTCGCCCGGCAAGCGCCTGAGCGAGGTCCGGCGCCTGGTAGCTCGCGGCGATCTTGCCGCCATTGGCGGTGCCGATCACGCCGAACGTGACTGGCGCGTTACCGTCCTTGTTGCCGGCCGTCAGTGTCACGTCGAAGGCCGCGTTTGAGAAATACGGACCGGCTTCGATCAGCCGCCGCAATGCCGGATGGGCTGCCGTGTGCCGCCCGATCATTTCGAGGAACGGCGTCAGTTCCTCGGCGGCTAGTTTCATCTTTGCGGAGATAACCGGCTTTTCGACGTCGCCGCTCACACGGCCGGACAAGGCGAGCTTTGCGCCGGAAACGGACCCGATCGCCACCCGCTCTGCCTGCAATTGGCCATTCTTCAACGTCAGCACCGCCTGCACGTCCCGGGCTTCCTCACCGAACGCGGAAAACGAATCGGCGGCAAGATCTGCGGCGATCGCGTGCTTCAGCAGCGTTTCCGTCGACGCGTCGCCGGCGACGAGCCCGGCGAGCGCCCGCAGCGCATCGAGATCGATTCGGTTGCCCTTGAGCTGGACCGATAGCAATGGCTGCTGGTCGGCGAAGGAAAGGCGTTCCAGCCGCCCCTTCAGGGTCGCGGGACCCGCCGCCACCTCGAGATCTTCGAACTGCTGCAGCGTCTCCGTGAGATTGACCGTCGCCGCGAAGCCCGCGGTCTTCAGCTTGCGGATGGCCGGATCGACCGACCCTGCCAGCCAGTTGGCGAGCCCGGACGGTTGGTTCGAGGCAATGACGATGTCGCCGCGGAAGGAACGGTCATCCTCCAGATTCAGCCGTCCCTTCGCTTCAAGTTGCGTGCGCCCGGGCAAGAGGGCCACGGCGTTGTCGATGATCCAACCCGCGCCGTCTGGCCGGACGTCAAGGCGCACATCGCGGACGGTCGTATCGCCGATGACGATTGCCGGAAGACTGAGGCTGGCGCGGCCGGGCACCTGAGGGATCGGAATCTCGGCCGCAATCGCCATCATCCTTTCCAGGCGCTGGCGCAGCGACACTGCCGGATTGCGATCCGTCTTGCCACCGCGACCGGAACTGCCGATGCGGCTGACATCGATCTGCTGCCCGTCGGCAATCAGCAGGAATTTCTGCTCCTTGCCGGTGTCGAGCGTCGCCTCACCGGTGACGATATAGGGGTCGTCTGGCGGCCCGACCTCGAAGCGGTACTCCGGAACGCGAATGCTCTCGTTGGTGAGCTGGAAGGTGCCGTTGATGCGTGGCGGATTGCTGGCCCTGTCCTCACCGGCATTGTCCTCACCCCCTTTGTCCTCACCGGCCTTGACCTCGCCCCCTTGGCGGTTTTCCGTCAGGGTGAACCGCCCGGCATAGACCGGCTTGAAATCGACCACCTTCAGATCGCCATCAAGTTCGACGCCGAAGGGCCGCTCGTCCGGTATCAGCCGCGCCCTAAGGCTGAGCGTCCCCTGCTCATCCACCTCGCCAGTCGAAAAGGAGAAATTGCCCGCTTCCCCGTCGAGGGCCGCGCGGCCCTCGACCTTCCAGGGTCCGGAAAGGGTGCGGGCCGAGAGATCGGCGGAAAGATCGCTTACCCGCCGCGTACGGCCCGTCTGCTCATCGATGAATTCGATCTCGCCATTGGCGATCTCGATCTTTTCGAGGACCACGGTCTTGGCCGGAATCGCCGCCCGCGGACCACGCGCCCAGTCGAGCGTGCCATCCGGTTGCAGGCGGATACGCGCCTTGGGGGTGTCGAGCCTCATGTCGAAGATCAACGCCTCGCCGCTCAGGAAGGGAGCAAGCTCCGCGCTCATCGAGAAATGCTTGACCCGGATCAGCGGCTCGCCGCCATCGGTCGGGCCGACGCGCACATCGTTGAGCGTTACCGTGGGGAAGGGAATAAGCCGCGCGTCGACGCTGCCGTGAACCACCACAGGCTTGCCCATGATGCGGCTCGCCTCGCGCTCGAACTCGGCGCGGAAATTGGTCCAGTCTATGAACCAGGGGGCGATCAGCGCTGCAAAGAGCGCGACAACCAGGAGGCCGCCGATGATAACGAAAATTCGCGCCAGCACCGTGTCACATTCCCATCTGCTCAGCGAGCACCACCGTCAGGCGAAGATCTTGCCTGGATTGAAGATATTGTCCGGGTCAAGCGAATGCTTGACCCGCCGCATCAGGTCCACCGCCTCGCCGAGCTCGGCCTCAAGGAACGGCATCTTGCCCTGGCCGATTCCGTGTTCGCCCGTACAAGTGCCATCCATGGAGAGCGCGCGGCTATTCAGCCGTTCGATGAAAGCCTCGACCCGCGCCACATCGGCGGTGTCCTTGTCGTCGAAAAGCACGCCGACGTGGAAATTGCCGTCGCCTGCGTGACCGACGATCGGCGCTATCAAGCCGTTGGCCGCGATATCCTCGTGGGTCGCCGCCACGCAGTCGGCCAGACGCGAGATCGGCACGCAAACGTCGGTCACGAGCATAGCAGCGCCGGGCTTCAGGTTCTTCTGCGCCCAGTAAGCGTTGTGCCGCGCTTTCCAGAGCCGCACCCGCTCTTCCGGATTGGTGGTCCAGACGAAGCCGGTAGAACCGAATTCCGACGCTATTTCGGCGAAGTGCCGCGATTGAAGTTCCACGCTTCCGGCGCTGCCGTGGAATTCGACGAAAAGCGTCGGCGTCTCCTCATAGCTCAAGCCTGAATAGGCATTGCAGGCCTGCATCTGCAGTGCGTCGAGCAGTTCGATGCGCGCGACGGGAATGCCGGACTGGATCGTCAGGATGACCGCGTTGCAGGCATCCGCGATCGACGGGAACGGACACACGCCGCCGGAGATCACCTCCGGTATCCCATGCAGGCGCAGGGTAACGGAGGTGATGATGCCGAGCGTGCCTTCGGCACCGACGAACAGCCGCGTCAGGTCGTAGCCGGCCGAGGATTTGCGTGCACGGTGTGCCGTCCTGATCTCGCGCCCGCCTGCAACGACCACTGTCACCGCAAGCACATTCTCCTTCATCGTGCCGTAACGTACCGCGTTGGTGCCCGAGGCCCGCGTCGATGCCATGCCGCCGATCGAGGCGTTCGCACCCGGATCGATCGGAAAGAAAAGCCCAGTGTCGCGCAGATAGGTGTTCAACTGCTCGCGTGTCACACCGGGCTCCACGGTGCAATCGAGATCCTCGGCATTGACCTCGATGATCCGGCTCATCCGTGTCATGTCGACCGATATGCCCCCATGGGGTGCATTGATATGACCCTCGAGGGAGGACCCGGTGCCGAAGGCGATCAGGGGCACGCGGTGGGCCGAGGCGATCCCGACAATCTCGCAGACCTCGGCAGCATTTTCGGGAAAGACGACGCCGTCGGGCAACTGCGCCGGGATATAGGTGGTCGCGTGCGCATGCTGGGCGCGGATCGCCTCTCCTGTCTGGAACCGGTCACCGAATCGCTCGCCCAGCAGCGCCTTGGTGGCGGCAATTCCGCTTTCGTTCCTCAACCCAGACCTGATCGCCTTCAACGCCACGAATTGTCCCTTCCCAGGCGCCGCGCGCGTGAGCGTGCGGAAATCGCCACAACAATCTGAACTCTCGCACAATTTAGTCCCAATTCGACACCGAATTAAGGAATTATGCGGCCGAGGAGTCCGTGCTGCCGATACAGCTTCCAGTCCGGACGGCAGCCGGCAAGCGTGCCTCGCACCCCTGAGTCGGAAGCGCTTTCATTTCAAGGCGCTACTGTGCAAATCGGAATCAATTTGTCCAGAAGGTCACGTATTCGGATACCATACCAGGAGCTGAAATCGCCGCAGTGATACCAGCTTGTCACAAGCCGCCAAGCAACGAGCTGCCGGGCAGCGCCCATACGCCGAAGATGCAGCTTTTGTTTGCGGCCTCATGCGGTATCATGCCTGAAAACGGGAGGACGTCTGATGTTCGGCCTGCTCGCTCTGCTTACGGCGTCCGTTTTCTTCGGCGCCGCCATTTACATCAATATCGCCGAACAGCCGGCAAGGTTGCGCCTCGATTCCCGCGCGGCGCTCGCCGAATGGGGCCCGGCCTACCGGCGGGGCTTTGAGATGCAAGCGTCGCTGGCGATCCTGTCCGGCTTGCTCGGCGCGGCGGCCTGGTGGCAGACCGGTAATGCCCTCTGGGGCCTCGGCGCCGCCGTCATCATCATGAACTGGCCTTACACTCTCTATTTCATCATGCCGATCAACAAGCGCCTGGAGACGACGCCGGCGGACGGGGCTGGCATGGAGACCCGCGATCTGATGGTGCGCTGGGGCAAGCTCCACGCCGGCCGCAGCGCGCTCGGCGCGATCGCCGCGGCCATATACCTGATTGCCGCCAACAACATGTGACCGGCACCCAGCCACTATTCGCGGAGTTTCCTACCCTTTTCCCACGCAGCAGGCTGCGCGCCTTCGTGGCGCGCCTTTCGGCGAAGCGGAATCGATTTTGTATACAAAACAGACCAGAACTGTTGACAGACTTGTATTTTAGGATTTCCCTTACAATCCGCATCACGACGACGCGCCGGATGCAAAGATGGGGAGTGAGATGATCAACAGACGCTCGACATTGAAATCGCTGGCGCTCGGCGCCGTTTCATTTCTTGCCATCACAGCGGGGGGAGTGCTTTCCGCGCAGGCCGAGAACAAGGAGCTCAAGATCGGTTTTGTGGGTGTGACCAGCGGACCGGCCGCGGCCTGGGGTACATCCAACGTGCGTTCGATGCAGACTCGCGCGGACTGGCTCAACGAAAAGGGCGGCGTGAAGATCGGCGACGACACCTACAACATCACCATCGTGACTTTCGACGACCAGAAGGACCCGAAGCGAGCCATTGCCGGCATGGAGAAGATGGCCCAGGAAGGCATCCACTACGTCGTCGGACCTAACGTCGACGACGGCGCAGCCGCGGTCCGCCCGGTGGCCGAGTCGAAGGGGATCATATATTTCCCCTACGCCTTCCCGAAGGCGCTCTATACACCTCCGGCATCGAACGCCATCCTCGGAATGGTCGCAAACTATCAGTCGGGGCCGGCCATCTATAAGTACCTCAAGGAAAACAAGGGCGTGAAGAAGGTTGCCTTCATCGCCGCAAATGAATCCGACCCGCTCAGTCAACGGGACAGCGGCGTCGCCGCCGCGAAGGAACTGGGGCTGGAGGTGGTGGCCGAGAAGGACACCTATCAGAACGACACCCGCGATTTCACGCCGGTGCTGACGCCCATTGTGCAACTTAAGCCAGACCTGCTCGTGCTGTCGGGTGTTGCACCCGCCAACGCACCCTTGCTGATCCGCGCAGCCCGCGAACTTGGTTACGAAGGTCTGATCTCGGCCGAGACGGCACAGGACGCGACCGTACTGCAGGAGGGTGCCGGTGAACTTGCCAACGGCTTCATCTCCGTCGGCGGCGCCTCGACGCCTGAAATTCGCACGCCGGTGATGGAAGAGTTCATCGAACGCTACACCAAGAAGTACGGCGAATACAACGACGAGTCCAACACGAAGGTCTATGCGCTCGAATATATCGTCGAAACGCTGAAGGCGAATCCCAAAGCAATCGACGACGTCGAGGAATTCAAGAAGACGATCGACACATTCTCGGCGCCCAATCCCTTCGCCAAGGACAGTACGCTGAAATATGTCGGCATGACTTCCTTTGGACAGAAACGGCAGCTCTCCGTCCCAATGGTGGTGACGGAATTCAAGGATGGTGAGTTCCAGACGCTGTTCGTCGGCGAAGTGGATTGAGATTTCGCCTGACCTGAGGGAAAGGAGGCGCGGGCGGCGTGTTTCCGCCGCCGCGCCCCGCCACAAGCTCTCCGCGGTTTGCAACGAAGTCCCTTCACTTGGGCCGGATCCGTCGCATGGAACAGGTAATAGCCAATGGACTTTATCTCGGCGCCCAGTACGCACTGATCGCGCTTGGACTGACGCTGATCTTTGCCCTCATGAACGTGCTCAATTTCGCGCACGGCCAGATGTACGTGCTGGGCGGCTTCGTGACCTACACGATCTACGGCCAGCTGAAGCTGCCTTTCGTCGTGGCGTTGATCTGCTCGGGGGTGACGCTCGCCATCATCGGCGCACTCATGGAAAAATTCCTTTTCCGCACGGTGATCCGGCGCAGCAAGCGTGAGGAAAGCACGATGCTGTTGGCGGCGGCGACGGCGTTCTTTCTCGACGCCGTCATGCTGCTTCTGTTCGGCGAGAAGCAGCGCGGCGTGCCGAAGATCATCAGTGGCGTCTTCATCTCCGAAAGGGTGATCCTGCCCTATGACCGCATCGTCGTCGGCGTCGTCGCAATTCTGATGATCGCCGCTTTTATGGTCTTCATGCAGTACAGCAGACCGGGCCGCGCGATGCGGGCCCTGGCGCAGGATCGCGTCGCTGCGCAGTTGATGGGCGTCAAGGTCGAGCGCTATTCGATGATCGGCTTTGCCTTGGGCGCGATGCTCGCCGGCGTCGTCGGTGGATTGCTCGTCAGCATCACCGGCGTCAATTCCGGCATCGGCGGACCAATTTCGATCAAGGCCTTCCTGATGGTGATGATCGGCGGCGCCGGCGTCGTAGGCGGTGCGATCGCCGGCGGCTTTATCCTCGGCATGATGGAGTCGGTCGGGCTCGCTACGCTGCGCGAATATGGCGACATCACCTATCTCGTGATTTTCGCGCTTCTGATGATCTTCCTCAGCATCCGCCCGCACGGGCTGATGGGCAAGCCGTGGGGCTGATCTCATGCGCAAGGCTCAAACCGCCACAGTCAGGATTGTCTCGGCAGCGATCTTCCTCCTCGTGTTGCTCGTGGCAGTGCCGCTGCTGATCAATGCCACCGGCCGCAGTGACCTCTATTACACGCTGACGTCGGTAGCGCTGCTCAGCATCATCAGCGCCGGCGTGTGGATCACCTTCTACATCGGCCGCATCAACATCGGCCAGGGCGCCTACGCGCTGGCGGGCGGCTATGTTTCGGCCATACTGGTGATGAACTACGGCATGTCGTTCTGGCTGACGCTACCCTTGGCCGGGCTCTTCTGCGCTGCCGCGAGCGTGCTCATCGGCCTGCCGATCCTGCGCCTGCGTGGCGTCTACTTCGCCATGGTGTCGCTGGTGCTGACCGAAGTCGCCCGGCTGCTGGCGCTTGCTTTGCCGATCACGAATGGTGCCAGCGGCATCGTCAGCATACCGCTGCCGACGGGCATCAGCCTGTTCGGCCTTACGCTCGTTCCGGATTTCGCGACGGTCGCGAACCCCCGCCTCGCCTTCTATATCGCAGCGGTCCTGCTGATGGCGTTGTGTTTCCTGGGCCTCTACCGGCTAGCGCATTCCCGCATTGGGCAGTTGTGCCAATCCCTGCAGCAGAATGAGGAACTCGCCTCGTCGATCGGCGTCAATATCGCTTACTTGCGGGTCATCGCCTATGCGATCTCCTCCTTCCTCGGCGGCGTCGGCGGTGCAATGTTCGCCTCTATATCCCAATCGATCTATCCGTCGAGTTTCACCGTCGCGGATTCCGTGAACTTCATGCTCAATTGCTTCCTCGGGGGCCTCGGCTACGTGCTTGGGCCGATGCTTGGCACCTTTGTGCTCTATTTCGGCTGGGATCTGCTGTTCCAGACGGGGGAATTCCAGCTCCTGATCTTCTCGACCGTGCTGATCGTGCTCATGCTGGTCCTGCCGAATGGGCTCCTGAGCCTGGCTCTGCCGCGCAAGAGGGGCAAGTAGCGATGCCGGATGTGCTGGAAATCCAAGCGCTCACCAAACGTTTCGGCGGCCTCGTTGCAGTGAACGACGTCTCCTTCAGCGTCCGGGAGCGTGAAATCGTCTCGGTCATCGGACCGAACGGCGCCGGCAAGTCGACGCTGTTCAAGCTGATCTCGTCGTTTCTCAGGCCGACCTCCGGCGAGGTGCGCTTCAAGGGTGAGCGCATATCGGGGCTCGCTCCGCACATCGCCGCACGGAAGGGAGTCGTGCGGACCTTCCAGGAAACCACGATCTTCAAGGACATGACGGTACGCGATAATGTCGTCACGGCGCATCATCTGCGTTCGCGAGCGAGCCTAGCCGGCTTTTATTTCGGCAGTGCCACGGCACGCAGCGATCTCGATGCCTTTGGTCTTTCGGCCGATGAAATTATTGCCTTTCTCGGCCTCGAAACGATGAGCCGGGAGATCGCCAGCAACCTGCCCCACGGTCATTTGCGCGCTCTCGGCATCGCGATCGCACTGGCTACCAATCCATCCGTCATTCTCCTCGACGAGCCTTTTGCGGGCATGAACCATGACGAGACCCGGCGCGCTTTGGGGATCGTCCGCAAGCTCCGCGAGCGCGGCATCACCGTGCTCCTAGTCGAGCACGACATGCCGGCCGTCATGAATATTTCCGACCGCATCGTCGTGCTCAATTTCGGCCAGAAGATCGCCGAGGGCACACCGGCGGAGATCCAAGAGAACCCCAAAGTCATCGAAGCCTATCTCGGCGCCGAGGACGAATCGATCGGATTGTAGGCGATGGACGCGCTGCTGAAATTCGAGGAAGTCGAGCTCTATTACGATCACGTCTACGCCTTGAAGGGTGTTTCGGTCGAGGTCCATGAAGGCGAGACGGTCGCGCTCATCGGCGCCAACGGCGCCGGAAAATCGTCGATTCTGCGGGCGATCACCGGGCTTCGGAGGATTCGCTCAGGCCAGATCCAATACCGGGGCAAGCGCATTGACGGCATCGCTCCGGACGAAATCGTCCGCATGGGGATTTCGATGGTGCCGGAGGCACGCCGGGTCTTTCCCTATATGAGCGTGCGCGACAATCTCCTGATGGGCGCATTTACGCGCAGCGACAAGGCCGGGATCCAGCAAAGCCTGGAAATGGTCCTGACGCGATTCCCGCGCCTCAAGGAGCGTTATTCGCAGCAGGCCGGAACGATGAGCGGGGGCGAGCAGCAGATGCTGGTCATCGGGCGGGCGCTGATGGCGCGTCCGCGCCTGCTGTTGCTCGATGAGCCGTCACTCGGGATTGCCCCGAAGCTGGTGCAGGACATCGCCCGCTCGATCGTGGCGATCAATCGCGATGAGAAAGTGAGTGTCCTGCTTGTCGAGCAGAACTCGCGAATGGCGCTACGCATCTCCAACCGCGCCTACGCGCTGACGACCGGCAAGGTGGCGCTGAGCGGCACCTCGTCCGAGTTGCTGACCGACGAAAGGGTCAGGCATCTCTATCTCGGTGGTGAATTCTAGGCAGCCCGCTATGCGCATACTCGTGATAAATCCGAACACGACGGCTTCGATGACCGAAAAGATCGGCAAGGCGGCGCAGTCTGCGGCGTCGCCGGCGACGGAAATCGTCGCGGTCAATCCTCCTGACGGTCCGCCGAGCATCGAGGGCTACTACGACGAGGTTTTCTCCATCCCCGGCATGATTGCGGAGATTGCGAAGGCGCCCGCGGTGGATGCGTTCGTGATCGCCTGTTTCGATGACACCGGGCTCGATGCGGCTCGATGCGCTACGGAGGCACCTGTCATCGGCATCGGCGAAGCGGCCTTCCATCTCGCAACGCTGGTTGCCGGCAAGTTCAGTGTCGTCACAACACTTGCGCGTTCCGTGCCGGCGATAGAGCACAATCTGACAAGATACGGACTTGCCTCCCGTTGTGCCAGGGTGCGTGCCTCCGATGTCCCGGTGCTCGACCTCGAACTGCCGGGCTCGAAGGCCAACCGTAGGATTTCAGCGGAAATCGCGCGAGCCATTGCCGAGGATAAGGCCGAAGCGGTGGTGCTCGGCTGCGCTGGCATGGCCGACCTCGCCCACGCGCTCTCGCTCGAACACGGTGTCCCGGTGCTCGACGGCGTCGCCTGCGCGGTTAGGCTTGCAGAGACCGTCTTGGCACTCGGCCTCAAGACATCGAAGGTCGGCGGCTATGCCGTGCCGCTGCCAAAACGATATGCGGGAATTTACGCGCCCTGGTCTCCTCGCACACGCTAGCGGGGAGCGGATTGACCCGGTGGGTGCGCCTACTGCATGTTGCTAGGATCGGAATCGATTTTAAGAACAAAAACATGTGCTACAGCGAGCTTGCATCGGAAAGGACGCGGGGGTGCTGTAGGAGAGTTCAGCGCCACGTGCACCCCGTGCGCCTGCAACAGCGGGCAATGCAAAGACCGAGTTCGCTGGAAACGATAAATGTTGACCACACTCAGGCCTGAAAACGAGCGCAAGAAGCCGGCCGCGCGCTGGTCGCCGATCTATCACGGGCTCAGAGACGCGATCGTCAGCCACCGCCTGTCGCCGGGGACGAAGCTGCCCGAGGACGAATTGGCTTCGATCTACTCGGTAAGTCGCACTGTCATCCGGTCCGCCCTCCAGGCGCTCGCCCATGACTGGTTGGTCCGGCTGGAGCCCAATCGCGGCGCCTTCGTCGCTCAGCCGTCGACAAAGGAAGCCCGCGAGGTTTTCGAAGCCCGCGCGTTGATAGAGCCGAGGGTGGCCGCGCTCGCTGCCAAGGTTGCGAAACCCGAGGACGTGCTGTTACTGCGCGGCCATCTCGAAAGGGAGCATGAGGCGTTGCACGCCGGGCGAGACAGCGAAGCGATCATGCTCTCCGCGATGTTCCATGTCGGCATCGCCGAAATTGCTGATCAATCCGTACTGATGGGCTTCGTCCGCGATCTCGTTTCTCACTCGTCCCTGATAATTGCGCTCTATTGGCGGCGCCGGGATACCACCTGTGAAAGCCACGCGCACCACGCTCTGGTCAATGCGATCGAGGCAGGAGATCCGGACATGGCGGCACAGTTGATGAAGGACCATCTGCTCGATCTGCTGTCGGGGCTCGACCTCAACCGCGCAGAACGGAAGCCGGAAAATCTCATCGATATCCTGCGTTGATATCCTGAACGGCCGCATCCAATCACTTCAGCGCCGCGCGTCTCTTCAGACGCGCAAAGGTTGCCTTGAATTGCCGCATGCCCTCGTCCTTGAATCGGTCGATTTAAGGAGACATGCAGTAAGCTTGCCCTCCAACCGATCCCCGATCAGATCTCGAGCGCGGCCGCTTTGTTCATTTCCTCGTGCAGTTTGCGTTCTTCATCGGCATGCGGCCGGGTGAAGCGGGCGATGACGAGATAGGCGACGGGCGTGAGATAAAGCGTCACGACCGCGGCGAGCCCGAGCCCCCCGACGAGAACCCAGCCGAGTGCCGCGCGCGCTTCCGCCCCTGCGCCGCTTGCCAGCACCAGCGGCACGGCGCCGACGACGGTTGCGATCATGGTCATCATCACCGGCCTCAAACGAATATTGGCGGCGTTCTCAATGGCGCTCCTCACATCCTGGCCGCGGTCGCGGAGCTGATTTGCGAACTCGACGATCAGGATGCCGTTCTTCGCCATGATGCCGACCAGCATCACGAGGCCGATCTGGCTGTAGATGTTGAGCGTGTTGCCGGTCATGATCATCGCGAAAACGGCGCAGGCAAGGCCGAGCGGCACGGTGGACATGATAATGATGCCGCTGACGAAGCTTTCGAATTGCGCCGCCAGGACCAGGAAGATGATGACGATTGCGAAGCCGAAGGTGATGAAGAGGCCGCTGGCGTTCTCGTCGAGCGTCGCCGCTTCCGCAAGCGGCATCAGCCGCGAGCCCGGCGGCAGCAGCGGCGCGGCCATTTCCTCGACCATCGACACCGCCTCACCGAGCGCCAGGTCCTCCTTCAATCCAGCGGAAAGCGAGACTGCACGGAGCTGGCTTTCGCGCGCGAGCTGCGGCGCGACCGCCTTCTCCTCGATGGTCGCTACGGTCGAGATCGGCACGATCCGGCCGTCGACGGTCTTGATGAAGATGTTCTGGAGATCCGTCGGGTCGTTGAGCGGTGTGGTGGAGGAGACGAGCTTGACCGGATAGGATTCGCCCTCGACGAACACATCGACGACGCTGCTGCCGTCGAGCATCGCCTGCAGCGCCCAGGCGAGACCGCCGATGTCGACGCCGAGATCGGAGGCACGCTCGCGATCGATGGTCACCGATAATTGCGCCTGATTGGCCTCGTAGTTCAGCCGCACGTTCTCGAAACGACCCGTGTCCTCGATCGCGCGCACCAGTTTTGCCGCCGCATCGCCGAGCTTCGTGTAGTCGTTGCCGACGAGCGCCACCTGAAGACCGCTGCCGGCGCCGCGAATTCCGAGGCTATTCGGCTGGATTGGGAAGGTGCGGACGGAAGGTATGTCGGCGGTCGCCTTGCTGATGTCGGCAACGATCTCAAGCTGCGTGCGCTCGCGGTCCTCCCAGGGAGCAAGCCCCAAGACCATGAAGCCGCTATTGGCCGAGCCGCCCTGCCCGGAAATCGAGAACACGTTGGCGATCTCGCCGGATCTCACCAGCGGCTGCAGCGCGTCCTCGATCCGCCGCATCTGGGCTTGCGTATATTCGAGCGAGACGCCCTGCGGCGAATTCACCCTGAGCATCACCAGCGAGCGGTCCTCGTTCGGCGTCAGCTCGGATTTGAGCGTCAGGAATGCCGTGGCGCCCGCCGCCGTAAAAAAGGCTGCAACGACGAAGACGATCAGCGGCGCGTTGAGGCACGCCCTGAGCGTCACCCGATAGAAATCGGAGGCGCGCTGGCCGAAGCGGCGCATGATTCCGTGATGCGCGTGCGCCTCCGTCGTCAGCATGCGCGAGGCGAGCATCGGGCAAAGCGTCAGCGAGACGAAGGACGACAGCAACACGGCGAAGGCGAGCACGAAACCGAACTCGCGGAAAAGCCCGCCCGTCTGCCCCGGCAGGAAGGAGAGCGGCACGAACACGGCCGCAAGCGTCACCGTCGTCGCCAGCACCGCGAAGAAGACCTCCAGCGTGCCGTGCACCGCTGCGGCCCGCGGTCCAAGGCCGCTCGCCCGCCGCCGTACGATATTCTCGAGCACCACGATCGCATCGTCTACGACGAGACCGGTCGCAAGCACGATGGCCAGCAGGGTCAGGATGTTGATCGAAAAGCCGGCGAGATAGACCGCCGCCAGCGTTCCGATCAGCGCGATTGGCATGGTGATCGTCGGGATCAGGGTCGCCCGCCAGTCGAGCAGGAAGAGGTAGATCACCAGCGTGACAACCGTCACGGCAACGAGAAGCGCGATCTCCACCTCATGGATCGCGCCGTTGATGAAGACCGCGTCGTCGCTCGTCACCTGCAGTTGGGTGCCCTCAGGAAGAATGTCCGACGAGATCGTGTCGACCACCTTGCGCACGCCCTCGGAAATATCGACGGTGTTCGATTGCGCCTGGCGGATGATGCCGAGACCGATACCCTGCCGCCCGTTGGAGCGCAGCGCCGAGGTGCCCGTGTCGGGGCCAAGCGTCACCGTCGCCACGTCGCCGAGCCTGACATTCTCGCCGAGGATGAGGTTTTCGAACTGTTCCGGCGTCTGCAGGTCCGCCGTCGCGCGGACCGAAATATCCTGACTCGAGCTCGTCAGCGACCCCGCCGGCACGTCGTAGGAGGCATTCGAAAGCGCTTCGCGCAGATTGGCCACTGTGATGCCGCGCCCGGCGAGCTTGGCCTGGTTCAAGTCGATGCGGAAGATTTTCTCCTGGTCGCCATAGACGGTGACGTCGGCGACGCCCTCGACCGCTGCCAGCCGGTCGCTGATCTCGTTCTCGACGAGCAGCGTCATGTCTTCCATCGTCATGGTGTCGGAGGTCAGTGCCAGGCGCATGATCGGCTGGCTGTCTGAATCCGCCTTCACGATGCGCGGCTCTTCCGCATCGTCCGGAAGCTGGTTGGCGACGCGGCCGAGCGCGTCGCGCACGTCGTTCGCCGCCTGGCCGATATCTGTCGTGTCGGAGAATTCGAGCGTGACGCGGCTGCGGCCGAACGAGGACGTCGACGAGATACCCTTGATGCCCTGGACGCGGGAGACGGCACCTTCAATGACCGACGTCACCTCGCGATCGATCGTTTCCGGGGAAGCCCCCTCGAACTCCGTCGTCACCGAAATCACCGGCTGGTCGACCTGCGGTAGTTCGCGGATCTCGATACCGTTCCAGGCGGCCAGCCCCGCCACCACGATCAACATGTTGACGACGAGCGCGAAGATCGGCCGGCGGATGAAGAGCGCGGTAAATCCCGTCTTTCCGCCCTCCGTGCCGTGGTGACCGCCGAAGCCGATGTTCATGGCGCGTCCCCCGCCACCTTCTGTTCGCTCTCAGGCGCCTTGTCGCCGGCGACCCGCACCGTGCCGCCATCGCGCAGCCGCTGCACGCCTTCCGTCACGACGCGGTCGCCCTCGGAGAGCTCCGCCTCGACGAGCACCTTGTCGGGATTGCGCTGGATGATCTTGACCGGCACGCGCTCGCTCTTCTCGCCATCGATGCGCCAGACATAGGAGCCTTCCGCGCTCCATTGGATCGCCAGCGGATCGACGGTTGGAAAACGGTCGCCGTCGAAGGCCATCGCGACGGAGAAGGACATTCCGGCACGCAGCATGTCGTCCGGGTTCTCGATTCTCGCCCGTACCCGAAGTGTCCGGCTCGCCTGGTCGAGGCGGTTGTCGATCGCATGGATGACGCCGTCAAGCTGCCGGCCGGGTTGCGCGATCGCGCTTGCCGTCACCGGCTGACCAACGAAGATCTTGCTTGCGAAGCGTTCCGGCACCCAGAAATCAACGAGAATCTCCGAGCGGTCGTCGACGACCGCAATCGGTGTCGACGTGGTGACATAATCGCCGACATTGACCGTGATGATGCCTACGACACCCTTCGACGGAGAAACGATGTCGCGCCGCTTGAGGTCGAGCTCGGCGGTCCTCAGCGCCAATTCGGCTGTCTGCAGCGCGATCTCCGCGTCCCGCACCTCGACCGCCGTCACGGCGCGCGCGGTACCCAGGTTGCGATAGCGCTCGACCTTTTCCCGGGCGCTGTCCCGGGTGAGACGCGCCTGCTCGGCTGCAATGACCTGATCGTCGCTGTCGAGCCGCGCGATGACCTGGCCCGCTTCGACCCGGTCGCCCGATTTGACGAGGATTTCGGTGAGATTGCCCGTAGCCGTCGGCGTCACAGTAACGGAAAGGATTGCCTCACCGTTGCCGATGATATTGAGCCTGTTGTTGACGACTGCGCTTGCCGCGGGCTTGACGACCACGAGAGCCGCTCCACCACCGCCCGGTCCGCGCCCGCTACCGCGCCCGCCGCCATCGCCCGGGCCCTGCTGGCGCGACAACGCATCGATCAACGGGTGCGAAACCCCGATCGCCGCGAGCGTTTCGCCCGCGCCGGGGACAAAGCGTATCCAGGCGGCGCCCCCGACGACGAGAACGACGAGGCTGACCGCGAGTTGCTTCCATAAGCGCATTCATGTCTCCGAACTGGGGAGCGCGCGACTGCGTGGCGCGCACCGGGAGGAACGTCCAAGTTCCGTGAGTATGGTTGCTCGCGTGCCTTCGGGCAATCGCGGAACGCCCTCATTACGCAATTGTAATGAAAGCAGAAATCGGTGGCCGCATGATGGCGCAAGCGACAGCTCGAAATGACGCCCAGCTCGCTCCGGCGGCTATATTTACAGCAGGTGCGGCTCGGCTATTCTGCCTTTCGGATGACGAGTTCGGAACTGTTCGGCGCTCAACAGGGGAGAAGGAAAATGTGCGATGCATGTGTCATTCAGTCGGTGAAAAAGCGAATGCTGTCGCGACGCGGCTTCTTCCGCGCGGCGGCGGGCGGTACGGCGGCAATTGCCGCCGCAAGCATGGGGATCGCGCCGCCGGCGCTTGCCGCAGGTCACACCGGCGTCACCGACCTTACCCATGAGCTTCACGAGGAATTCCCGACCTTTTTCGGGCAGCAGCAGTTCTTCCGCGAGCAGAAGTTCAGCATCGCCGAACACAAGTTCAACCTTTTCGAGCTGCGCGTGAACGAGCACACTGGTACCCACGTCGACGCGCCGCTGCATTTCTCGGCCGACGGGCTCTCGGTCGCGGAGCTGCCGGTCGAAAAGCTCGTGGTGCCGCTCTGTGTCGTCGACATCCGCAACAAGACCGCGGCCGACCCGGATGCTCAGGTGACGCCCGACGACATCAAGGCCTGGATGTCCGCCAACGGCGAGATTCCGGAAAACGCCTGCGTTGCCATGCTCTCCGGCTGGGCCGCTCATGTCGGCACGGACAAGTTCCGAAATGCCGATGCCGAAGGAAAGCTGCACTTCCCCGGCTTCCACGTGGAGGCGGCCAAATTCCTGATCGAGGAGACCCAGGCCGCCGGCATCGCGGTCGATACGCTCTCGCTCGACCACGGCATTTCACCGGATTTCGCCACACACAATGCCTGGCTTCCCGAAGGCCGCTGGGGGCTCGAGGCCGCGGCCAATCTCGACCAGTTGCCGGCCAAGGGCGCAACGCTCGTTCTCGGCGCCCCGAAGCACCGCGGCGGCACCGGCGGCCCGGCGCGCGTTTTCGCGCTCGTCTGATCGGAGGAAAACACAATGAGCACCGTAGCGCCGCCGTCCGATCCCGAATCCGATCCGCGTGTCGGGGCGGTTTTCGACGAAATCCGCGCGACCCGCAAGTCCGACTTCGTCAACAATATGTGGCTCTGGCTCGCCTTCGACCCGGACCTTCTCGAGCGCACCTGGGCGGAGGTCAAGGCGGTAATGGCGACGCCCTCCGCCCTCGACCCGCTGGTCAAGGAGATGCTCTACATCGCCGTCTCCGTCACCAATGGCTGCGGCTACTGCATCCATTCCCATACGGCTTCCGCCAGGGCCAAGGGTATGACGGAGGCGCAACATGCGGATCTTCTGCGTGTGATCTCGCTCGCAGCCAAGACCAATCAGCTCGCAACCGCGCTGCAAGTGCCGGTCGATGCCGCGTTCGATGCAAACGGCAAGCAATAATCCGCCGGCGAAAACGCCAGTGTTTCCACAGGCTTGCCTAGGCAGGCGAAGACCCCGGAATAAAAGCGGAACATCCTTTCTGGCCTTTCGATCCCGAATCACTACATTGGGCCGCATGAGCAAAGGTTTCGACGATATCCCCTTCTTCGACGAGGAGCCGGCAGCGCGCAGGCAGTCGCCTGCGGGCGGGATTGCGGCGCGCGCCATGGCGGCCCGCGACAAGTCCAAGCGCCCGGATTATCTCGCCGGCCTCAATCCGGAGCAGACGGAAGCGGTCGAAACGCTCGACGGTCCCGTATTGGTGCTTGCCGGCGCCGGCACGGGCAAGACCCGTGTCCTGACCACCCGCATCGCCCACATCCTCTCGACCGGCCGCGCCTACCCGTCGCAGATCCTCGCCGTGACCTTCACCAACAAGGCGGCGCGCGAGATGAAGGAGAGGATCGGCGTGCTCGTCGGCCATGCGGTCGAAGGCATGCCATGGCTCGGCACCTTCCACTCGATCGGGGTCAAACTCTTGCGCCGCCACGCCGAGCTGGTTGGCCTCAGGTCCGATTTCACCATTCTCGACACCGACGACGTGGTGCGCCTGATCAAGCAGCTGATCCAGGCGGAGGGTCTCGACGACAAGCGCTGGCCGGCCAAGCAGTTCGCCGGCATGATCGATACCTGGAAGAACAAGGGCCTCGATCCGTCGCAGATTCCTGAGGGCGACGCCCGCGCCTTCGCCAACGGCAAGGGCCGCGAACTCTATGCCGCCTATCAGAATCGGCTTCTGACGCTCAATGCCTGCGACTTCGGCGATCTGCTCCTGCACCCGATCCGAATGTTTCGCGCCAATCCGGATGTCCTCAAGGACTATCACGACAAGTTCCGCTACATACTGGTCGACGAATACCAGGATACCAATACGGCGCAATATATGTGGCTGCGGCTCCTGGCGCAGCGGCCGCAGATTTCGCGCAATCGCCCCTCATCCGGCCTGCCGGCCACCTTCTCCCCGTCCGACGGGGAGATGGGACAAGCGGCACGCTCTCCATCCCCCCTCTCCCCGTCAGAACGGGGACAGGGTCGGGGTGAGGGGCAATCCGCGGTCAACCTCTGCTGTGTCGGCGACGACGACCAGTCGATCTATGGCTGGCGCGGAGCTGAGGTCGACAACATCCTGCGCTTCGAGAAGGACTTCCCCGGCGCCAAGGTGATTAAGCTGGAGCGCAATTACCGCTCGACCGAACACATCCTCGGTGCCGCCTCGCACCTGATCGCCCATAACGAGGGCCGGCTCGGCAAGACGCTTTTTACCGATCGCAGCAACCCGGACGACGAGAAGGTGCACGTCCACGCCGCCTGGGACTCCGAGGAGGAGGCACGCGCAATCGGGGAGGAGATCGAGCAGTTGCAGCGCGCCAAGCACAATCTGAACGACATGGCGATCCTGGTGCGCGCCTCGTTCCAGATGCGCGAGTTCGAAGACCGCTTCGTCACCCTCGGGCTCAACTATCGTGTCATCGGCGGCCCGCGCTTTTACGAGCGGCTCGAGATCCGCGACGCCATGGCCTATTTCCGCCTCGTCTGCCAGCCGGCCGACGACCTCGCCTTCGAGCGCATCATCAACACGCCGAAGCGGGGGCTTGGCGAAAGCACGGTGCGCACCCTGCACGACTATGCCCGCGCCCGCGACATTCCAATGCTCGCCGCGGCAAGCGAGATCATCGAAACCGACGAGCTTAAACCCAAGGCGCGCAAGGCCCTTTTCGACGTCGTCACCGACTTCCGCCGCTGGCAGACGCTCCTGGAGACGACGCCGCATACGGAGCTTGCCGAAAAGATCCTCGACGAAAGCGGCTACACCGCGATGTGGCAGGCCGACAAGTCGGCCGAAGCACCTGGACGCCTCGAAAACCTCAAGGAACTCATCCGCTCGATGGAAACGTTCGAGTCGATGCGCGGCTTCCTGGAGCATGTGGCGCTGGTCATGGACGCTGAGCAGAACGAGGACATGGATGCCGTGTCGATCATGACGCTGCATTCGGCCAAGGGCCTGGAGTTCGACACGGTCTTCCTGCCGGGCTGGGAGGAAGGCCTCTTTCCCCACCAGCGTTCACTCGACGAAGGCGGGCGCGCGGGCCTCGAGGAAGAGCGCCGCCTCGCCTATGTCGGCATCACCCGCGCCAAGCACCGCTGCCATATCTGGTTCGTCTCGAATCGTCGCATCCATGGCCTCTGGCAATCGACGATGCCCTCGCGCTTCCTCGACGAACTGCCGATCGATCATGTCGAAGTGGCCGAGCAGGAGGTCTCCTATGGCGGCTACAACCGCGGCGGTTATGGCCAGTCGCGCTTCGACAAGGCCGATCCCTTCGAGAACAGCTACCAGACTCCCGGCTGGAAGCGCGCCCAGCAACACCGCTCGGATGCGACCCGCGACAATTGGGGCACCCGCTCCGGTCATGCCGTGGAGCGCATCGGCTATGGCGAATCCGGCCCGCGCACCCGCACCATCGAAGGCGAGCTCGTCGCCAAGTCGACGACCACCGAGCCCTCCCGCTTCAAGGTGGGCGACCGCGTCTTCCATCTGAAATTCGGCAACGGCAACATCGCCGCGATCGAGGGCAACAAGCTGACAATCGACTTCGACCGGGCGGGGCAGAAGCGGGTGTTGGATGGGTTTGTGGAAAGGGTGTGATCCCTTATGCGGGTCTTATCCCCGTGCTTGTTACAGCAACAGGCTGAATTTGATGGCCCTGACGCAAGGATCGCGACCGCGAAGCGTGGATTGCCCTCAAATCACCAGTTGATACATCACCAATCCCGACTTCTCGGCCAGCTTGTCGTAAAGCTGCATGGCGTTCACGTTCGACTCATGCGTCAGCCAATAGACGCGCGATGTGCCGGCGCGCCGCGCGGCGTCGAAGACACCATTGATCATGGCCTGGCCGACTCCTCTGCCGCCTACGGCCTCGCTGGTGAAGAGGTCCTGGAGATAGCAGTTCGGCTGGATTGCCGTGGTGCTGTGGTGGAAGATGTAGTGCGTCAGCCCGACAAGCCGGCCGTGGTTTTCGGCAACCAGCGCATACATCGGCTCATAGGCGTCGAAGAAGCGCGACCAGGTCATGAGGGTTATGTCGGCGGCGAGCGCCCTTTCACCCGCGCGTCCGTAAGAGGCATTGTAGCGCTCCCAAAGCACCAGCCACTGATCGTAGTCGCTCCTGACGACCGGGCGGATGGAGACGTTTTCGCTCATTGTCGAACCCACCGGAGGCACCGTTGCGGGGGCGACAGCATAACCCCTCGAACAGGCGCGGTCCATCATCCAGCGGCGAGCCCATCATCACATCCTTGCAGCGGAACAGCCTGTCGCAGCGCATCCACTGTCACTGGGCCAACCGCTAAAATTGCAGCGAATTTTGCCGATCTTCGTTAAGACGCGGCAGGTACGAATCGATCGCAAATATCGGCCGCACATGTAGGTCGACATTCATTTCAGCACGACAGGTCGTTCGCAGATGAACTTTCTTCCCGCCGTATCCGTCGTCGCGCTGCTGGCGACGCTGCCGGTCCTCATGTCTTTCGAACGCACCGCCGGCGCTCGCGAATTCTCGGCCGCCTGCGCTCTCTCAGCAGCAGGGATCGGCCTCGTGGCATTAGCTGCGGTGATACGGATGCCGCTTGCAGCCGTACTCGGCTTCGCGGCGCTGACCACGGCTTTCGTCTTCATCTTCTTCGCCTTCAGGCGCTTCCTCGCCCTGTCGGCACCTCCTGCCTTGTTGATGGCGCTCACGCTTGCCGGCGGTACCGCCGGGATCGTCACCGCAATCGGCGGTCACGACGATATCGGCGCCCGCGCCGTCGTCTTCGCCGGGCTCGGCGCCGTTGGCCTCCTCGTCGGCGGCCTCGCGACGCTCGACCGCAAGGCGGCAAGCGTGCCTGCGGTCCGGTTTACCGCCATGGGAGCACTGACGATCGCCTGCGCCGGCTTCAGCCACTCCCTCGGGCCCCTGTCGGGAATTCAATCCGGGGGGTCGCCGAGCATCGCCTTCGAATTCGCCCTCGCAATCATGCAGACGATCGCCCTGCCCTCGCTCTTCCTCGCCGCCGTCCTCATGCTCCAGAACCGCACCATCGGTGACCTCAGCTCGGCACTCGCGCGCGACGAGCTGACGGGCGTGCTGTCGCGTGGAGCGCTGATCAAAGAGGGCGAGCGCATTTTCTCGCGTTGTCTCTCCAAAGAGCGGCCTGCTGCCTTCCTCCTCCTGGACCTCGACTATTTCAAGCAGATCAACGACCATTACGGTCATGCCTGCGGCGACATGGCGCTTGCGCATTTCGCCGGAACCGTCACGTCATTTCTCGGTGGACGGGGCGCCTTCGGCCGGATCGGCGGCGAAGAATTCGGTGTGGTCCTGCCGGATCATACGGAGGAAGAAGCGGCTTCGCTTGCCGAAGCGATCTGTCGTGTGGTGCGGGAGGCGCCTGCCGGACGGGCCCACCAACGCATTCGCCTGACGGTGAGCATCGGCATCGCCGCTGCCGAACCGGCCGATACGATCGTGGACGTGATGATCCGAGCGGACATGGCGCTTTACGAGTCCAAGGCGGAGGGCCGCGACCGCTGCTCGGTCGCGAGGCAGCGCCGCATCGACGCCAGCGCCCGGGCGCTCGCGGCCGCCGCCGCCCAGTTGCGGCAGGCCAACGTCCCCGGCCAGGAGCATTTGCGCGAGACCGCGTGAAAGACCGGTACGTCGATTGGACCAGCGCATCGGCGCGAAAATCGAGACCGATTTTCGGCAAGCTGGATGCGGAGTTTCAAAGACTCGCAGCACTTTTTGCGTCAGAAAAAACGCGCGGCGCTGTAAAATGTCCATTGAATCCGCAACGGCAGGGCGACGTCTTGGCTTCGCTGCCCCGGCGACCTATGTGGATCAGTGCTCGTCACCGGAGGCTATCCATGTCCCACAACATCCCCATATCGCTTCTCGCCGCCCTCGCCCTAGCGGCTGCGGCCTACCTGCCTGCTCGCGCCGAAACCGTCGGTGAGGTCGGCGTCGATTGGATCGGCAACGATATCAAGATCGACGCGGTGCGCGATCCGAAGGTCGGTGGAGTGACCTGCCACGTCACCTATTTCGACCGCAGCGTCATCGATCGGCTGAAGAAGGGCAACTGGTTCGAGGATCCGTCGAACAATTCGATTGCCTGCAGGCAGACGGGGCCGATCACGATCGGCGACATCGATCTGTCGAAGGAGGGGGAAGAGGTTTTTCGCTCCGGATTGTCGCTGATCTGGAAGGACCTGCTGGTGACGCGCATCTACGACAAGGCCAACGAAACGCTGATCTATCTGGCGCATTCGCGGCAGGTGACGGACGGCTCCGCAAAGATGTCGATCTCGACGGTCCCGCTCTTTGGCCAGTCGGTCACATGGGAGAACGGGCGGCCCGAATGACCGTCGCCAGGGCCTGCCTCATTGATGGGAACACTCTGCCGGAGCAGCATTCGTCAGGGCAGAGGCGATCGCCGAAAGTCGGACCCGGAGGTAGGCCAAGCGATCGCCCCTGATCCTGGCCGATGCCCGGTCCTTAGGGCCTCGGCGCAACGATGCCGGGATAGTAATCGCCCTCGCCTCCTTGATATCTTTCCCGATAGGGCCTGTCCGCCGGCACCACACGGCGGCCATCGATGCTGCCCGTGGGCATGACGTCGACGTTGGACGGTGCACTCATCCGTGGGAGCAGCACCCGCTGACGCTGGCTCCGCGAGCCCGGAGGATTGTTCTGATCGATGCCTTGGTAATAGCTGTCCGCAAGGGCCGGCGCCGCCACTCCGGCAAGTGCGGATGAGAGGATAAAAGCGGCGAATGACGTCTTAAGAGAAGATTTCATAGCGTCAACTCCTGGCTATTCGCATCCGGTCTCCAACGGATGCCGCGATCAACAGCATACGTCCTCCCAACGCCTGCTGCGGTTACCAAGATAACAGCATTGTTGGCGATCGATCGTCACGACGTGTCACGATTGCTCCTGCAACCGTGATGCAAATGCGCGAGTTTTAACTTGACGGGACAACTGCCCTTCCCCCAGGGCGGGCGGCTTTCAACTGGCCCTCATCGCGGGGACGGGCGCGTCAGAGGGACCGCGTTCGTCACACGATCCCCTTCGAAGGGTCAAATCATCGGCCTCAAGCCAATCAAGGCACCGGTGCCGGCGGGATAATCCCCTGGTAATAGTCGCCCTCACCGCCACTATGATACTCGTTCCTCTGCCGCTCGCGGAATTCAGAGGGAGTGAGGTAGATGCGCCTTGGCGCCGGGGCGACATAGATGCTTCCACTCGGCATGGGGTCCACATAGACGCTGCCGGTCGGAGCCGGGTCGACGTAAACGCTTCCCGCTGGCATGCCATCGACATAGTAGGGGCCGGCGCTCGGCGCGACTGGCACCACCATGGTCCCTTCCGCAAGCGCCACTCCGGCTAGAGCGGAGGAGAGCGCAAGCGCTGCAAATGCTGTTTTCACTATAGCTCGCATGGCATCACTCCTATCTTCGTTCGACAGGGTAAACGCCTTTTCCACGGCGACCGTTCCTTGCAGGTCGATGTATGACCGCATCGCCTCGCGCGATTGTGATGCGGATTGGGCAAACAGCTTGCGAGCGAAAGAGCGAGCCCGGCGACGAGGGCGGTCGCGACGATTTCCCGCCCTCTTGCGCCGCCAAAGCGGCAAAGCCCCGAGCGTTACGCCGCCTGCGCGAGCTCGTCGGCGATGACGGTGTCGAGATTGAGGAAACAGACCATCGACTTCTCGAGCGCAACTATGCCGCGGCAGAAAGCGCGCTGCGCCTCAGGAATGATTTCCGGCGCCGGCTGCAGGTCCTCGCCGCGGATCGTCATCATGTCCGAGACCTGTTCGACGAGAAGGCCGACGAGCTTGCCGTTGATGTCGGTGACGATGATCGCCGCACGCTCCGACGGTTCGGTCATTTTCATGCCGAGGCGGGACGCCATATCGATGACCGGGATCACCGCGCCGCGCAGGTTGATGAGACCGAGCACGTAGGGCGGTGTGTGCGGCATGGGCGTCACCGGAGCCCAGCCGCGAATTTCACGGATAGCCATGATGTCGATACAGAATTCCTGATCTCCCAGGTGGAAGGAGACGATTTCGAGATAGGCGCCGGACTGCTTGATTGCGTTGCTCATGGTCAGAACTCTTCCCAATTTTCACCGGACGCCGAGGGTGCGGAGGCCGATGTGTTGCCGAATGCGCCCGCCAGTTTGCCCATGAGAGCCTTGGCGGGGGATGGAGCTGGACGGGTGGATCCCTGCACGGGCGCCGGCTTGCGCGGCGCCAACGGCTTTGCGGATGCGCCCGCGATTGGCCGGGCGGTGGCTTCCGCTTTCGGCACGCCCGAGTGGAAGACGGGTGGCGCTGAAATGGCCGCGGGAGCGGCCGCCCGCAGCCGGTCTTCCCGGAACTCACCGTGGCGGAACTGGCCTACGAGGCCGCTGAGCTTCTCGGTATCCTGCGCAAGCGTGTGGCTCGCGGCATTGGTCTCTTCGACCATCGCGGCGTTCTGCTGCGTCATCTGATCAAGCTGGCTGACTGCGGTGTTGATCTCGTGGAGCCCCGTTGACTGCTCGCGCGCCGCCACGACGATCGAAGCCATATGCTCGTTGATGCGCGCGACATTGGCACCGATGCGACCGAGCGCGTCACCGGTCGCCTGTACCAGCTTTACGCCGGTTTCCACTTCGTTGCCGGAGCGGGTCACCAGCGCCTTGATATCCTTTGCGGCGCCGGCAGCACGCTGAGCAAGCTCGCGCACCTCCTGCGCGACGACGGCAAAGCCCTTGCCCGCCTCACCGGCCCGCGCCGCTTCGACCCCGGCGTTGAGCGCCAGCAGATTGGTCTGGAAGGCGATCTCGTCGATGACGTTGATGATCTTGCCGATCTCGTTCGAAGCACCCTCTATGCGCGCCATGGCGGCAATCGCCTCGCCGACGATGCGACCGGATTCCTCCGCGTTCACGCGCGTCTCGTCAACCATGTGGCTTGCCTCTTCGGCACGCTCCGTCGCCGTCTTCACCGTGGCAGTGATTTCCTCCAGCGCCGCGGAAGTCTGCTCCAATGACGCCGCCTGTCTCTCCGTCCGCCGCGCAAGGTCGTCGGCGGCGCTGCGCATCTGCCGGCCATTGGCTTCGATCGAGACGGTATTCTCCTTCACCATGGAAAGCGCATGACTGAGCCGCTCGACCGCATTGTTGAAATCGCGGCGAAGCGTATCGAGATCCTCTTCGAAAGGTTCGCGAATGACGACAGCAAGATTGCCGTCGGCGAGCTGGTTGAGCGCACGTCCGAGGGCATCGACAGCAATCCGGATGCGGGCAACCGCCTGTTCGCGCTCGGCCCCCTGACGCTCGCGCTCCCGCTCCAGTTGCTCACGGTCGGCGACCGCGGACTGCTCGAGGGATAGCTTCTCGATTGCCGCTGTCCGGAAAACATCGACCGAGCGCGCCATCTCGCCGATTTCATCGCCCCGCGCCAGTGCCGGCACGGCTGTCGTGAGCTCGCCCGCCTGGATGCGCTGCATGCTGTCACGCAAGCCGAGAATGCCCCGGCGAAGGACGCCGCCATGGACCCAGATCAACGCGAGCATGCTGCCCATCGCCAGCAAGCCGGCCATCGCCTGCAGTGCGAGCGCGTGCCTCGACGCCGCACGCGCTTCGGCAATTCGCTCTGCCGCGAGGTCTGCGGCGGCTTCGGCTAATTCGGAGAGGACTGCATTCATGCGCTCGCCGGCCGCGTCGATCACGTCGTCTATGCGAGCGAAATCGCCCGCGAGCGCACCCGCTCCCACCATCTGCTTCAGATCGACATCGATGGCCTTGCGTATTTCAGCAAGGTCGGCCGCGAACGTCGAAGGGACCTGCGGCTTGCCGAGCATGCGCGCCAGCGCTTCCAATTCGGGCGTGTTCGTGTCGATGAGATCGAGCGCCGCCTTTATGCCCTCCACGCGTTCCGGCTGAATCCGGCGCTCTTCGCGGTCGATGATCGTATCCATCGCAATCAGAACGAGTTCGATGCCGGCGAAACGCATTGCCTCTGCCGTTCTCATGCCCTGCTCCGCGACGAGCGCCTTCTCGAGGGCCTCTTCCGAGTGGCCGTTCTGGTACCAGCCGACGGCCAGCACGGAGCCGAAGCCGAGCAATGCGGCGCCCGCAAGCGTTGCCAGTCGCTTGCTGACCGAGAGGTTGCGCTTCGTGTTTGAGCCTGCGTTCATGGATGGAGAGTCCGTAGAATGGACCTGCCGTTGCGGCATGGTCCGCCATTTCGGTCGATGCGGAAGGCCGGACGCGGTCAAACCGGATGACGTCATGTCAGAGGGAAGCGGTGCGCTTCTCCGCAGTGACGGACTTTGGCAAATAGACCTTAACCGTTTGCTAAAACACGGCCCCAGCCGCCGCTTTGCTCACAGGACTGCGACCCTTTTCTTGCCGCGCGGCGATGATATGATCGGTTCATGCGCATGGTCACGAAGAAGCAGATGTCGCCCCTCCTCCTCGCCCTCGGAGCGAGTGTGCTCGCACTTGTCTTCCTCCTCGCATTTCAGGGCTGGATCGCGCATGGAGCCGACATTTTCCTTTCGCTTGCTCAGGCTGGCCTGTCCTGGTGCTTCTGAAGGAAGGGGCGCGACAGGCGCTTCCACGGCAACGGCTGCGGCAATTGTGCCTTTGCGCTCGCTTTGGCGAAGCGCTATCAAGAGGTCACGCTACCGCATGTCTCCTTGGATTGACCTCGGTTCAAGGACAAAGACTGCAACAATTCAAAGTGCTACAGCGGCCTTTGCGCGTCTGACCGGACACGGCGGCGCTGAGGGTGACGGCGGGGCCGCTACAAATCGGTGGTAATGATGAAAACCATACGAATCGTGCTTTGGGCGGCCATCCTGGTGATGGTGGCCGTTCTCGGTTGGCTCACATACGACATGACTCAATCGAGCCAGCAGGCTGCGTCCGGCCCCTTCGGCGTGCCCTTCACGCTGGTGGCCCAGGACGGTCAGCCGATTACCGAACAGGCATTCACCGGAAAGCCGACCGCGCTTTTTTTCGGCTTTACCCATTGCCCGGAGGTTTGCCCGACGACGTTGTTCGAGCTTAATGGTTGGCTCGAGAAGGTCGATCCGGAGGGTAATCGGCTCCAGGCCTATTTCGTGACAGTCGATCCCGAACGCGATACTCCGGAAGTGCTTGGCCAATACGTGTCCAACGTCGCCAAGCGCATCACCGGAATCTCCGGCCCGCCGGACAAGGTCCTGGAAATGGTCAAGGGCTATCGCGTCTATTACAAGAAGGTGCCGACCGACGAGACGAAGCCGGATGGCGACTACACGATGGACCACACTGCCTCGGTCTTCCTGCTCGACGAAAAGGGCCAGTTCAGTGGCACCATTTCCTACGGCGAGAACCCCGACACTGCGGTCAAGAAGCTCGAAAACCTGATCAAGGGCTGACTTCGGCGATTTCGATCAGCAAGGCGCCGGTCGCGCTTTGCCTTCGTACCTTTTCGTGTTAGCGGCAAGCGCTGTCACAGCGAAGGAAAGAGCCTTGAGCGAGATACGCCTTTTCGTCACCACCACCGAGGAGCGGGCTGCGGCCGTTCTCGACGTCCTGAGCAGGGTCTTCGGAGAGGAAGACTATGCGATCGCAACGATGGAAATCGACGAAAAGCGCGACATCTGGGAAGCCTCTGTCTACCTGATGGCGGACGAGGAGGCGGATATCAGAGCAAGGCTCGAGGAAGCGCTTCAAGCAGATTTCGCCGATCTGGCGATCGGGCGCGAAGTCCTGCCGCAGATCGATTGGATCGCCAAGTCGCTCGAAGGTCTCGCCCCGGTTCGCGCGGGCAGCTTCGTCGTGCATGGCTCCCATGATCGAGACAAGGTGAAAACCGGTGAGATCGCCATCGAAATCGACGCAGGCCAGGCCTTCGGCACCGGTCATCACGGGACGACTGCGGGCTGCTTGGAGATGCTCGCCTCGGTCGCACGCACGCGCGCCATCCGCAGCGTCCTCGATCTCGGCACCGGAAGCGGCGTACTGGCAATCGCAGCCAGGAAGCTGCTGCACGTGCCCGTGCTTGCGACCGACATCGACCCGATCGCCACCCGAGTCGCCACCGAAAATGCGCGCCGAAACGGCGTCGTCAGCGGCCTCACCTTCGCAACCGCACCCGGCTTCCACTCGACCGCCTTCAGCGCGAGCGGGCCTTTCGACCTGATCATCGCCAATATCCTGGCGCGGCCGCTGATGAAAATGGCGCCCGAGCTCGTGGCCAATCTCGCGCCCGGCGGCTCGGTCATCCTCTCCGGTATCCTCGCCGAACAGCGCTGGAAAGTGCTCGCCGCCTATAACGGCCAACGCCTCAAGCACGCGCGCACGATCTGGCGAAACGGCTGGGCGACGATCCACTTGGCGAAATAGGCGTCGTCACCCGCCCTTCATCCGCCTGCCCGTCCGCAGCAGCTGCGCTGCTGCTGCTGCGGAGGGTAGATTGGCACCCTCTCCCCGCGTGCGGGGAGGGTTAGGGTGAGGGGCATCAACCCAAGCAAATCATTATTGCCGACAATCGCAGTAGGGAGGCTGCGCCCGGCCTATTCCTGTGCCGTCACAGCCATACCGCAGAAAATCGAGCAGACCCAGAGATAGAGAAGAGGAGACGAAAAGGCCGCCCAGTCATGATGACGGGCGGCCTCTTCGAAACAAAGGCGATGCCGAAGCATCGCCCGTTGGCCGACCGAAGCCGGCCATGCCCGCGAGCTTGAGGAGGAGGAGCGCTCGAGCGGGCTCTACCGTTCCGAAATTGGCCACCCTTGAGGGAGGAGGAGAACAGGTGACCAACTATTCCGGAACTGCAGCCTTGTGAACCCGGGAGGTTCGCCCGCGTTCGTTGGCTGCATCTATAACCCATAAATTCCATAGGGAAAGATGTTTTCCCGCATGAGAGCCATGCATCTGGCGCATAAGTATTACAAATCGAGTCCAGCCAAAAATCTCAATCAACAATTTCGAGCCGGGTGCGGCAGGATATCGCCTCTTTCCCCTCCGGTAGGCTTTCCGCTACCATTGACCCCTCACTTGCGATCCTCGCGAACTTTACCGGACGTCTCCATGTTTCAATCCTTCGAAGTCACTTCCACGCCCCAGTTCGGCAGGGAGCGCGTCACAGCCCTGCGCGCCGCTTTCGCGCCGCTCGGGATCGACGGTTTTCTCGTGCCGCGCGCCGACGAATACCAGGGGGAGTACGTACCAGCCTGCTCCGAGAGGCTCTCCTGGCTGACGGGCTTCACCGGCTCGGCCGGCGTCGCCCTCGTCACGCTGCGTGAGGCGATCGTCTTCGTCGACGGACGCTACGTGACGCAGCTCAAGGAGCAGGTCGATGGGAACGTCTTCACGGGCGGCGATCTCGTCGGCGAGCCGCCGCATGTCTGGTTGGAGGGGCATGCGCCGAAGGGCTTCCGTCTCGGCATCGACCCCTGGCTCCACACGGCGGCCGAGGTTCGCCGCCTGGAGAAGGCGCTTGCGGCAATCGGCGGTGCGCTCGTCTTCCTCGATCACAATCCGCTCGACCGGCTCTGGCATGACCGGCCCTTGGCCCCGCTCGGCCGGGTTGAGATCCAGCCGCTCGAACATGCCGGTGAGTTGGCGAAGGACAAGATTGCAAAGATTGCCCCGACCGTCGAGAAGACGAAAACGGCGGCTGTCGTGCTGACTGACCCCTCTTCCGTCGCCTGGGCCTTCAATATCCGCGGCAGCGACGTCCCTCATGTGCCGCACCCCCTGGCACGCGCCATCATCCACGCGAACGGCCATGCCGAGATTTTCCTCGACAAGCGCAAGACGGGTATCGAGCAGGAGGCCTATCTCACACAGCTGTCCGACATGCTGCCGCCGGCAAGCTTCGAGGATAGGCTTGCGGCCCTCGCCGCGGCCGGCGCAGCGATCATGATCGATCCGGACCTCTCTCCCTTCGCGATCGGCGAACTGATTCGGGTCAAGGGAGGAACGGCCATCGAGGCAACCGATCCCGCCCGCCTGCCGCGCGCCTGCAAGAACGCGGCGGAGATCGCCGGATCGGTTAGAGCGCACCTGCAGGACGGTGCTGCGATGGTCGAATTCCTCGCCTGGCTCGACAAGGCGGAGCCCGGTTCCGTCACGGAAATCGCCGCAGCCAAGCGGCTCGAGACCGTTCGCACCGCGGTCGGCGAACGCATGCAGAACCCCTTGAAGGACATCTCCTTCGATACGATCGCCGGCGCCGGGCCGCATGCGGCGATCATGCATTATCGGGTAACCACGGCCACAGACCGGCCGATTGAAGCCGGGACCATGTTCCTGATCGATTCCGGCGCGCAATATATCAACGGCACCACCGACATCACCCGGACGGTGGCGATCGGTTCCGTACCGGAAGAGCAGAAGCGTTTCTTCACGCTGGTGCTCAAGGGCATGATCGCGATCAGCACGGCGCGCTTCCCCAAAGGCACGCGCGGCGTTGATCTGGATCCGCTTGCCCGCATCGCGCTGTGGAAGGCCGGAGCCGATTACGCGCACGGCACCGGTCACGGCGTCGGCTCCTATCTTTCAGTGCATGAGGGGCCCCAGCGGATTGCCCGCCTGGCAACCCAGGAACTGCTGCCGGGCATGATTCTCTCCAACGAGCCCGGCTACTATCGTCCCGGCGCCTTCGGCATCCGCATCGAAAATCTTGTCGTCGTCACGGAAGCGGCCGAAATCGAGGGCGGCGACCAACCGATGCGCGGCTTCGACACGCTGACCTATTGCCCGATCGATCGCCGGCTGGTGCTGCCGGCACTGCTGGCGGATGAAGAGCTTGCCTGGCTCAACGATTATCAGGCCGAGACGCGCGAGAAGCTGATGCCACTTCTCGCCGACGACGCGACACGGGAGTGGCTGACGGCCGCCACGGAAGCAATCCGCCGTTGAGTAACAGCGCCGCGCGTCTTATCAGACGCGCAAAGGACGCTGTAAGCCTTTGAATCTACGCATCGTGCTTTCCGAAAATCGGTTCCGATTTTCGGGCCGATGCGCTAGGCGCAACAAGGACAAAGGGAGGGAGGCCCGGCGGCGTGGGTGGGGCTACAGGGGCAACCGGGCCTCCGTTGGGAGGTTCGATGTCTCTACCAACATGACCGTCATATTTCACGCATGGCGCCCGCGAAACCCGGGAATTCTACGGGTTTCGTACGATTCTTTACGTGAAATCGCGATAGACGGTCCGAAAATCCTTCGAAGAGCGAAAAGCCGGCAGGCCGGCTTCCGGAATCAGATTCCGAGCAACTGCTTCGCCTCACCGAGTGCTGCCGCGGATCCGGCATGATCGCCGGCATCGTGCAATTCTTCGCCCCGCTTGCGCAACTCCTTGACTCTGTTCATGTCCGCCTCGGAAAGAGAGGCCGTCTGCAGGGCCGCGTCAATCTGCGCCATTTGACTTGGGCAGGAGTTCGCAACGGCTGACATGGGCGCAAGCGCGAGCAGAAGGGCAATCGAGAACCTGGTCATCATGGTCGTTTCCTCCACGCGGGCGAGCTGTCGTGCTCTCCGGCAACAGAGCATGATAGCCCGCGGGCTGTCCGCCGCCAAATGTCGGTTGCGTGAAGGAGCGCGGAACGTGACTACAGGAACGTGTAGCGGATCGCCATCACCACGACCCAGCCGGCAAGCAGCATCCTGAGCGTCGAGAACCGAAGCCCGACCGCAAAGGCAAGCACCATTGCGGCCGCGACGTCGAGCCCGCCATGGACGAAGGCGGGGGCAACGAGCGTCGTCAGCACTGCCGCCGGAACGGCATTCAACGCCGCTTCGAGGCGTGGTGGAATATGCTTCAACTGCGTGATCAGCACATAGCCGCCGACGCGGGTCGCGAAAGTAGCGACGGCCGCGGCGAGAATGATGTAGATCAGGTCAAGGTGCTGGCTTGCGTCCATGGCTCAGTTCCCCTGCTCCACCGGCTCGCCTTCCCTCTCTTCCCGCTCGCTCGGAAAGCAGGCGGCGAGGACGACGCCGGCGAGTGCGCCGATGCTGACATGCCATGGCGAACCGACAAAATGCATCGCCGCGACGGATGCGACCGCGCTGGTCGCCACGACCGGCAGGAAACGGTCCCTCTTACGGAAGCCGAGCACCAGCCCGAGGAAGTAGATCGGCAGGAGCACGTCGAGCCCGATCGCTTGCGGATCGCCGACCATCTGCCCGAAGACCGCACCGATCGCCGTGGTGACAAGCCAGAGGAAATAGATGATCAGCGCGAAGCCGAGATACCAGGAATAAGTCACCGGAAGGCCGCGCTCCGCCCGTCTTTCGCTCTCGGCATATTGCGGATCGATCAGCAGGAAAAAGGCGAAGAACTTCTGAAGGAGCGTGTAGTGCCTGATGTGCCTGGCGATCGAAGCCGAATAGAGCACGTGTCGGAAGTTGACGGCGAAGATCGAAAGCACGATCAGCCACGGCTGGACGTTGTTGCCGAAAAGCTCGATGCCGACCATCTGGCTCGCGCCGGCATAGACCGTGGCGCTCATGAACACCGCATCCGCGATGGAAAAGCCGTTATCGACCGCCAGCGCTCCGAACAAGGCGCCAAAGGGCGATGCCGCCACAATGACCGGGAAGCCCTGACGCAAGCCCTCGCGGAAATCGCTGTTGTTCATGAGTATCCTCCCATCGGGCCCGATGCCTGCTTCGTCGGACAGATAGGGGTTGCCGTTGGCCACGACAATTCAATTGCGCTGATACAAAGATTGATTCTGCTGATGGCTGCAAACCGCCGCGCGTCTTATCAGACGCGCAAGCACGGGTCAGACCTGGTCAGTCCCCAAGAGGGGCAAGGATTGTGATCGCGCCGCTTAGCGCTTCACTTGGAACGTATGCTCAATGCCTGGGAAAGTGCGGGCCCTCACCTCCTTCGCGTAGCTCTCCGCCGCCTTGGAGATTGTCGGGGCGAGTTCGGCGAAGTGCTTGACGAAGCGCGGCTTGAAATCGTTGAAGAGCCCGAGCATGTCGTCGGAGACGAGGATCTGGCCGTCGCAGGCGGGCGATGCGCCGATGCCGATCGTCGGGGCGCGCAACGTCGCGGTGATCTCGCGAGCGACCGGCTCCACCGTGCCCTCGATGACGATCGCGAAGGCGCCGGCGTCATCGATCGCCTTGGCATCACGGCGAATCTTCGCCACTTCCTTGTCGTTGCGCCCGACCGACCGGTAACCGCCGGTCGTATTGACGAGCTGCGGCATCAGCCCGACATGGCCGAGCACCGGAATGCCGCGGCTGACGAGGAAATCGACCGTCTCCGCCATTTCCGCCCCGCCCTCGAGCTTGACGGCGCTGCAGCCGGTTTCCTTCAGCACACGCGCCGCGCTGCGGAAGGCCTGCTCCTTCGATTCCTGATAGGAGCCGAAGGGCAGATCGACGACGACGCAGGCGCGCTCCGCGCCACGCATCACCGCCTGCCCATGGGCGATCATCATGTCGAGCGTCACCCCGACCGTGGTGTCGAGGCCATAGAGCACCATACCGAGCGAGTCGCCGACGAGCAGGAAATCGACGTGCGGATCGAGGAGCCGCGCGATCGGCGTCGTGTAGGCCGTGAGGCTGACGATCGGGCGCTCACCCTTCAGGGCTTCGATGTTGGCGGGACTGAGCCGCCGTTTCGTGGTCTGGACGCTCATTGTCAGGCAACCTTTGCTAAACGGGCGGTTTTCGGAGCGATGACGCGATTGTCGAGCAGCTTCGTCGTGCCGAAGCGGACGAAGAGCAGGAGCAGGACCGGTTTCTCACCGATCTCGCCGATCGGTTCGAGCGTTTCCGGGTCGCGCAGCGCCACCACTTCAGGGCGCGCGAGCGGCTCGCTCGAAAGGAATTCGGTGACGCCTTTCTCGACGGCCGCCGGGTCGGTCAGGCCGCTCGCAATCAACCGCTCGGCTTCTTCGAGCGCCTTCGGCACGATTACCGCCGCGCGGCGCTCCTCGGCGGTGAGATAGATATTGCGCGAAGAACAGGCGACCCCGTCGGCCTCACGCACGGTTGGCACGCCGACAACCGCCACCGGCTGCGCCAGGTCTTCCACCATGCGGCGGATGATCTGCAACTGCTGGAAGTCCTTCTCGCCGAAATAGGCGCGGTCGGGCTGGACGATGTTGAAAAGCTTGGTAACGACGGTCGCAACACCGGCGAAGTGTCCCGGCCTCACCGCCCCTTCGAGCTCGGAGCCGAGCTTCGGCAGATCGACGACGGTCTCCATCGGCCGCGGATACATGTCGGAAACGCCGGGCGCGAACAGGAAATCGACGCCGCTCTCCTCAAGCATTCCCTCGTCGCGGGCAAGATCGCGCGGATATTTGGCAAGATCCTCGCCCGGACCGAACTGCAGCGGATTGACGAAGATGCTGGCAACGACCACGTCGTTCTCGCTCCGGGCACGGCGCATCAGCTCCACGTGACCGACGTGGAGATAGCCCATGGTCGGAACCAGCCCGATCGATCTGCCGGCCCGGCGATGTTCGGCCAGCGCAGCCCGCAGGTCGCTGATAGTGCTGACGGTTTTCATCTCGGACCCTCCAATCCGCCGGGGCTGGAAAGACGCAGCCCCAACCTCGCTGATATGGCCAGTAGCCGGCCCCGCGAAAAGGCAATTGCACAAATTTTGGCTGCAATGCTCTATCTTGTGCGACGCAAAAACACAAATGGAATTGCCGGAAAGCCGCCGAGCCTTGTCCGGCAGCCTTGAGCGTCCGAGGGCTTGAAAGCCATTGCCCCCGCGCCAAATAAATTCTCGCCGCCTGTCGGCACGCGGCGCCTGCTTTCGTCCTTGGCCAGTCTGACAATCACGAGGAAAAATTCATGCGCATGATCTTCGTTAATCTGCCGGTCAAGGACCTGAGGGCCTCCCGCGCCTTCTTTTCCGCCCTCGGCTTCACCTTCAATGAGCAGTTCTCCGATGACACCGCCGCCTGCACGGTCATCGACGAAAACATCTTCGTCATGCTTCTGACCGAGCCCAAGTTCCGCAATTTCATCACCGGCGAGATCAGCGACACCGCCAGGGGAACCGAGGTGATCACCGCCCTTTCCGCTTCAAGCCGCCAGGAATGCGACGACATGCTCGAAAAGGCGCTTGCGGCAGGCGGCAAGCCCTGGAAGCCGGCGATCGACTATGGCTTCATGTACGGCATCAGCTTCCAGGACCCCGACGGCCATGTCTGGGAATTCATGTGGATGGACATGTCGGCTGAGCAGGGGTGAATGGCAGCGGCCAACCCAACAAGGGGAGATCGGCAAGCGGCACGAACGGTGCCCCCTCGGAAGGCCTTGCCAAGCCTCACTGTCGGAGCGATGAAACCACCACGAGTAGATCTCCCCCTTGGGGGGGGAGATGGCCGGTCCACCCTCCGCAGCTGCTGCGGAGGACAGGCGGGCCAGAGGGGGTAGCGCGTCCGCGTCCGCCAAGGCTGATGCCCCTGTGCCGACAGGAACTACCCGTCTATCAGCGTCAGCCACTCGTCCTCGTCCATCGTCTTGATGCCGAGCTCGCGCGCCTTGTCGAGCTTCGAGCCGGCACCCGGGCCGGCGACGACGATATCGGTCTTCTTCGAAACCGAACCCGCGACCTTGGCGCCTAGGCTTTCGGCCCTGGCCTTCGCTTCGTCGCGCGTCATCTTTTCGAGCGAGCCGGTGAACACCACCGTCTTGCCGGCAATCGGACTGTCGGTGGTGACTTGCATTTCGGCGCTTTCCGGCGTCACTTCCTGGAGGAGCCGCGAGACGACCTCGACGTTCAGCGGCTCCTTGTAGAACTCGACGATGGCCCGTGCGACAATCTCGCCGATGCCGTCGATTCTGTTGAGCTTGTTCCAGGCGTCCCCCGAGAAGCTGCCGGCCCCGAGCATCGCCGATCCGAAGTTCTCATAGCTGCCATAGGAGCGCGCCAGCAGCTTCGCCGTCGTCTCCCCGACATGGCGGATGCCGAGCGCATAGATGAAGCGGTGGAGCGCGATCGAGCGGCGGGCATTGATCGCGTCATAGAGCTTGCGCACGCTGACCTTGCCGAAGCCCTCGATATTCTCGAGCTTCGTCAGAGAGATTTCCTGCCGACGCTCCAGCGTGAAGATTTCGGGCGCGGTACGGATCCGCAGGTTGTCGTCGTCGCTTTCGAAGAAAAACTCGATCTGCTTCGCGCCGAGCCCCTCTATGTCGAAGGCGTTGCGCGAGACGAAATGCTTCAGGTGCTCAACCGCCTGCGCGCGGCAGACGAAACCGCCCGTGCAGCGGCGTACCGCGTCGACCTTGCCGGTCTTCTCGTTGATGTCGCGCACCGCATGGCTGCCGCAGACCGGGCAAGTCGTCGGGAACCTGTAGGTCTCCGCCGCCTCCGGCCGTTCGTCCATGACGACATCGACGATCTGCGGGATGACGTCCCCTGCCCGCTGCACGACGACCATGTCGCCGATGCGGATATCGCGACCTTCGCGGATCGGTTCGCCATTGTTGCCGACGCCGCGAATATAGTCCTCGTTGTGCAGGGTCGCATTGGTGACGACCACGCCTCCGACGGTGATCGGCTCCAGCCTCGCCACCGGCGTCAGCGCGCCGGTGCGGCCGACCTGGATGTCGATGCCCTTCAACCGCGTGAAGGCCTGCTCGGCCGGGAACTTGTGCGCCGTTGCCCAGCGTGGGCTGCGCGAGCGATAGCCGAGCCGGGTCTGCAGGTCGAGCCGGTCGACCTTGTAGACGACGCCATCGATATCGTAGTCGAGATCCGGGCGCTCGCGCTCGATATGATGGTAGTGCTCGATGAGCTCGTCAGCCGAAAACAAGCGGCGCATCAGCGGATTGACTGGGAAGCCCCAGGCTTTAAGTGCTTCGACCATGCCGAACTGGGTCTCCGCTGGCATTTCCGACATCTCGCCCCAGCCATAGGCGAAGAACCGGAGCTTGCGGCTCGCCGTGACTTTCGCGTCGAGCTGCCTCAGCGAGCCCGAGGCCGTGTTGCGGGGATTGACGTAGAGCGGCTTGCCCTGCGCGGCCATTTCGGCGTTGAGCGCGGCAAAGTCCGACTTCGCCATATAGACCTCGCCTCTGATCTCTACGACATCCGGCGCATCGGCGGGAAGCATCTGCGGGAACATGCGGATCGTGCGGATATTGGCGGTGACGTTCTCCCCCGTGGTCCCGTCGCCGCGCGTTGCCGCCGTCACGAGCCGCCGGTTCTCGTAGCGGAGCGACATGGACAGGCCATCGATCTTTGGCTCGGCGGTAAAGGCGACCGAGTGGTCGGGGAGCAGCCCGAGCGAGCGGTAGACGCTCGCCACGAAGTCGCGCGCGTCCTCGTCGGAAAAGGTGTTGTCGAGCGAGAGCATCGGCCGCGCATGAAGGACCGGCTGGAATGTAAGCGACGGCGCCGCTCCGACCCTTTGCGACGGGCTGTCTTCGCGCACGAGCGCCGGAAATCGCGCCTCGATGAGATCATTACGCCGCTTCAGCGCGTCGTAATCCGCATCCGAGATCTCCGGCGCATCCTTGCCGTGGTAGAGCACGTCATGGCGGCCGATCTCTGCGGCGAGATACGCGAGTTCCTCCGCCGCTTCCGTTTCGCTCAATTCATCGACAGGTTTCTGATTGCTCGACATGCGCCACGACTCCGAAATGGGAGTCGTCTTATAGCAAAGATCAACGACGGGAAGAGCAGTTCCCTCGCGTTTTCAACCTGTTTGCTCTGGAACGGTCAGCCGTTGCCAGCCAGCAACCTCGCCGCAGCCGCCCGCGCCTCCTCGGTGATCGAGGCGCCGGCCAACATACGGGCGATCTCCTCGGTGCGCGCCTCGTCGTCCATGCGGGCGACGCGCGTGGCGATCATTTCCGCTTTTTGCGCCGAAGGTCCCTTGGAGATCAGGAGGTGAGTCGCGGCGCGCGCGGCGACTTGCGGGGCATGCGTTACGGAAAGCACCTGGACGGTCTTGGAAAGCCGCTTCAGCCGCTGCCCGATCGCGTCCGCCACCGCACCGCCGACGCCGGTGTCGATCTCGTCGAAGACGAGCGTCGGCGCCGAACCGCGATCGGCAAGCGCCACCTTGAGCGCCAGCAGGAAGCGCGAAAGCTCGCCGCCCGAGGCGACCTTCATGATCGTTCCCGGCCGCGTCCCCGGATTGGTCTGGACGTGGAATTCGACGACGTCGATACCGTCAGCGCTTGGCGAAGCCGGATCGCTCGCCACGTCGACCATGAAGCGCGCGCGCTCGAGCTTGAGCGCCGGAAGTTCCTCCATGACCGCGGCCGACAGCGCTTGTGCCGTATTGTGGCGCTTTTCCGAGAGCCCGCGAGCCGCCACGTCGAATGCGGCTTTCGCCTCCAGCACATGGGCTTCCAGGGGCTTTAGCTTCTCCTCGCCGGCATCGAGATCGGCAAGGTCGGCGATCATGCGTACGGCGAGTGCCGGCAGCTCGGTGACGGGCACCGAGTATTTGCGGCTGGCGGCGCGTAACGCGAAAAGCCGTTCCTCGACGCGTTCCAGTTCCTTCGGGTCGAATTCGGTGTCGCGCAGCGCTCGCTCAACTGCCATCTGCGCATCGGAAAGCTGGTTGAGCGCGCCGTCCAGGAGCTCGACGGTTTCCTCAAGCAGCCCCGGAGCCTCCTGGCTCTTGCGCTCCAGCCGCCGGACCAGCGAGGCAATCAGCGGCACCGGCGACGCATTGCCGTTCAGGAAATCGGAGGCCTCGCTGATGTCACCGGCGATGCGCTCGACCTTCATCATCCGCGCCCGAGCTTCCGCCAGCTCGTTCTCTTCACCGTCGCGCGGCGAAAGCGCTTCGAGCTCCTCCACCGAGGAGCGCAGGTAATCCGCCTCGCGCGCCGCCGCCTCGACCCTTTCACGGTGCTTCTTCAGGCTGCGCTCGGCATCCTTCCAGGCTCGATAGAAGTCCGCAACCTCGTCGGCCGCCTCGCTCGTGCCGCCGAAGGCGTCGAGCAGCGTGCGATGCGCATCGATGTCGACGAGCGCCCGGTCGTCGTGCTGGCCGTGAATCTCGACGAGCAGCTGGCCGGCCTGCCGCATGAGTTGCACGCTGACCGGTTGGTCGTTGATGAAGGCCTTGGTGCGGCCGTCCGCAGATTGCACGCGGCGAAAGATGAGGTCGCCATCGTCGTCAATGCCGTTTTCACGTAAGAGCAGTCGCGCAGCGTGGCCTGCCGGCACGTCGAACACGGCCGTCACCTGGCCCTTACCCTCGCCGTGGCGCACGAGCGAGCCATCGCCGCGGCCACCGAGCGCCAAGGACAGGCTGTCGAGAAGAATGGATTTGCCCGCGCCGGTTTCGCCGGTCAGCACGGAGAGGCCGGCGTCGAAATTGAGATCAAGCCGTTCGATCAGGACGATATCACGGATCGAGAGCTGCGCGAGCATCCGGGTTCAAGTCTTCCTAGAGTTGTTCCAGCAGAAAATGCGTAGCGGTCTTGCGGTCGCAACTGCGTAAAAACAAAGGTGGGGTGCCGAGGCTATCAGGCACCGATGAGCTTCTTGCCGGCGCGCGCGATCCAGGACGTGCCGCTTTCGCGCGGTTCGAGACCGCCCGACTGAAGCAGCTTGTAGGAACCGGCATACCACTTGCTGTCGGGGTAGTTATGTCCGAGAACTGCCGCCGCTGTCTGGGCTTCCGTGGTCACGCCCATAGCGTAATAGGCCTCGACCAGGCGCGCCAAAGCCTCTTCCACCTGGTTGGTATTGGAATATTGCTCGACCACGACGCGGAAGCGCGAAATAGCGGCGAGATATTCCTTGCGCTCCAGATAATAACGGCCGACCTGCATTTCCTTGCCGGCCAGCTGGTCGCGGGCAAAGCGGATCTTCGCCTGCGCATCGTCGACATATTCGGAATCGGGGTAGTTGTCGACGACCGCCTGCATCGCCTCGATCGCTCTCGTGGCCGGCTTCTGATCCTGCGTCACCGCCGGGATCTGCTTCGTATAGGCGAGACCCTGGATATATTGCGCATAGGCCGCATCTTCCGACTGCGGGTAAAGGTTCAGATAGCGGTTGGTGGAGTTGATCGCCTCCTGGTACTGGCCGTTGCGGTAGGAAACGAATGCATTCATCACCAGCGCCTTGCGCGCGTATTCGGAGAACGGATGCTGCCGGTCGATCGCCTCGAACTTGCGCGCCGCTTCCGTGGTCTTGCCGGCATTGAGGTTGGCGAGACCCTGATTGTAAAGCACATCCGGCGGGTCTGTTTCGGCGGTGAGCTTGGTGATATCGATATCCTTATCGTTCTGGCAGGCGGTGATCAGGCTGCTGCCGGCGACAGTCGCAAGAACGACGGCGACCATGCGCACGGTTTTTCTCATCTCAACAGAAACTGCAAGAACCATCGGATATTCCCGTTTCACCTACGGCGCCGCGCGCCTACCAGACGCGCAACCATCGCCGTAGCACTTCAACTTGCTGCATGATTCCTCAATTCGTTTGCGAATTGAGGAATCATGCAGTCGCGGTCGGCAACCGCCAGACTTGCGCGTTTTAGAGCAAGTTGCCTCAGGACCGCAACGTCATGATCGGCAATTCATGCAAATTTGTGGCGTTCCACAGCGCGCCTCGTCTTTTCAGACGCAGACGGCGGCTTCTGAATGCAATCTGCTGCTCCATCTCCTCACCAGAACCGAACAAGAAAATGCCGGCCTTTCGGCCGGCGACTGGAGAAGCAAGCAAGCTGAGTTCGTCACGCCGACCAGGGCGCGAAACCGGTCGCGGCAACCGCGACCATGTCCCGCGAGCGGGTACGCTGACGCTGCGTCGCCGTTTCCACGACTTCATAGGCCGTCGGATCGCTGAGCAACGCCTTCAACGCATTGGCGTTCATCTTGTGGCCGCCGCGATAGGAGCGGTAGCAGCCGAGGAACGGCGCACCCGCGAGCGAGAGGTCGCCCACCGCATCGAGGGTTTTGTGGCGAACGAATTCGTCCGGATAGCGGAGACCTTCGACATTGATGACCGTGTTGTCGTCCGAGATGACGACGGAGTTTTCCAGCGACGAGCCAAGCGCGAAGCCGCCCGCCCAAAGACGCTCGACATCGCGCATGAAGCCGAAGGTGCGCGCGCGAGACAGTTCGCGCTTGAATACGGCCGGCGTGATGTCGCCCTTCCAGGCCTGCCGGCCGATCAGAGGGCAATCGAAATCGATCTCCACCTCGAAGCGCATACCGTCATAAGGCGTGAACTCCGACCAGGAGGCGCCAGACTCGACGCGAACGGGCTTCAGGATGCGGATGTAACGACGCTTCTCCGCAAGCGCCCGGATGCCGGCCTGCTCGATGGCTTCGATGATAGGCTCGGAACTGCCGTCCATGATCGGCATTTCCGCGCCGTGGACCTCTATCAGCAGGTTGTCGAGGCCGAGCGCATAGATCGCCGCCATAACATGTTCGATGGTCGCGATGGACGATGCCGGCGAGAAGCCGAGAACGGTACAAAGATCCGTATTGCCAACCTGCGACGAGACGGCCCTGTGTTCGCTGACGTGCTCCCCCGCGAGAACACGCTGAAAGACGATGCCGGCATCGGCCTCCGCCGGATGGAAGGTGATCTCCACCTCGGCGCCGGAATGTACTCCAATCCCCTTGAGCGTTACCGGGCTTGCAATCGTCGTCTGAAACCCGAGCAGTTCAATTCCCATTCTCGTCGTCACTTTCGATCAACGGCCAAACGGCCAAATTTTTGTGGGGATGCAGCGATATCCAGCACGACCTGCCGCTATCACGCCCCCGGAAACCTCTAACCAACAGCGCCCGATCGAATCGCATGCGCTCCCTTTGCGAGGGTGAAAATAAAGTTTCGGAGGCACCATTCCAAATCACTGTTCATTTCGCTTTGTTACGCAATACAAATGCGCACAACACAATGCGTAATTCCTTGAAAAACAAAGCGCAACTGAAAATGCCCGGGCTAGAGCCCGGGCATCGGCAAGGGAAGGAACGTCGTTCGAATCAGTTCGATTGACGACGCAGGAACGCCGGAATCTCGAGCTGATCATCATCGTGCGAGCGCATCTGCGGCGTGACGCGACCATGGTCGTCAAGCTGGCCGCGGCGGGGCGCGTACACACTCGCTTCCGGCGAGAGCGGCCGGCGCTGCTGCGAGGCGGCACTCGGTGCAGAAGCCGTCATGTCAGCCGACACGCTTTGGTTGGTGTCCCTTTCGCGCAGGCCAAGCGAGCTGGTGATCCGATTGAGGAGACCCATCGGCCCGCGTTCTTCCTGCATCGGAGCCGGTTGGGCACGATGTTCCAGCTCGGCCTTTACGACCGGCGGGAAATCCTCGACCTTCGGCATGCGAACCGGCTCGGCATGCTGGCGCACGACGGGCGCCGGTTCCTGGCGCATCGGATGCGGCGCCGCCTGGGCCTGCACCGGTGCTTCTGCCGGCCGCTGTGCCGAAACTGCCTGACGCGTTACGGGAGCGGCTTCCACCGGAGCGGTCCCGGCAAAGAGCTTGCTTTGCGGACGAAACTCTTCCTGCGGCTGCTGGACCGGTGCTGCGATCTCGGCGCGGGTGGCGATGTCGAGCTCCCGCTCCATTTCCGCCTCGCGGATCGCGAGCGCCACCTGGTCGACCGACCGGACCGGCTGCAGCGCGGCTTGCTGCATCGGCTGCGGCTGCGGTGCAGGCTGCTGGGGGACGACCGGCTGCGGCTGCGCCGCAATCGCGGCGGACGGGCGAACGACCGGCTTCGGTGCTACCGGACGAAAGTCGGCCGATCGACCGGAAACCTCCGCCACGCCACGGTCGATACCGGTGGCGACGACCGATACGCGGATCAGGCCTTCGAGTTCCTCGTCGAAGGTCGCGCCGAGAATGATGTTGGCGTCCGGATCCACTTCCTCGCGGATGCGGGTCGCGGCTTCATCGACCTCGAAGAGGGTGAGGTCGCGGCCGCCGGTGATGGAAATGAGCAGGCCTTGTGCACCCTTCATCGACGTCTCGTCGAGCAGCGGGTTGGCGATCGCTGCCTCCGCGGCGGCCATGGCGCGGCCTTCGCCCGAAGCCTCGCCGGTGCCCATCATGGCGCGACCCATCTCGCGCATGACCGAGCGGACGTCGGCAAAGTCGAGGTTGATCAGGCCTTCCTTGACCATGAGGTCGGTGATGCAGGCGACGCCCGAATAGAGGACCTGGTCGGCCATGGCGAAGGCGTCCGCAAAGGTCGTCTTGTCGTTGGCGATCCGGAAGAGGTTCTGGTTCGGGATGACGATCAGCGTATCCACCGACTTCTGGAGGTCGGCAATGCCCTGGTCGGCGATGCGCATGCGGCGCCCGCCTTCGAAATGGAACGGCTTGGTGACCACACCGACGGTCAGGATGCCTTTGTTGCGGGCGGCCTGGGCAACGATCGGGGCAGCACCTGTACCGGTGCCGCCGCCCATGCCGGCGGTGACGAAGCACATATGCGTGCCGTTCAGGTGATCGATGATCTCGTCGATGCACTCTTCGGCGGCTGCCCGGCCGACTTCCGGCTGCGAGCCTGCGCCAAGGCCTTCGGTGACGGCGACACCCATCTGGATGATCCGTTCTGCCTTGGTCATCGTCAGCGCCTGCGCATCCGTGTTGGCGACGACGAAGTCGACGCCCTGGAGGCCCGCGGTGATCATGTTGTTGACGGCATTGCCGCCGCCGCCGCCGACGCCGAAGACCGTGATGCGGGGCTTCAGCTCGGTAATGTCCGGCTTCTGCAAGTTGATGGCCATTTTACCGTTCCTTCTCTTTCCCTGGCCGCCTTGCCGAGCCGGCCAAATCCTTCAAAACTCAAACCCTTGCTCCGCCCGGCGCCGTGCCGCTGGCGAAGCCTCAAAAGCTTTCTTTCAGCCATTGCCCCATGCGGGCGATGCGACTGTTGCCGCCGCCGAAGGCCGAGAGCATGCCGCCGTGGCTGGCATGAGTCTCGAGATCTGCGACCTGCGGATAGATCATCAGCCCGACGGCCGTGGAAAAAGCCGGGCCCTTGGCGGCAGCCGGCAGGCCCGAAACCCCGAGCGGCCGCCCGATGCGGACATTGCGCGCCAGGATTCGCCGCGCCGCTTCCGGCAGGCCGGTCAACTGGCTGGCGCCGCCCGTCAGCACGATCCGCTTGCCCACCACCGGACTGAAGCCGGAGCGCTGGATACGATCGCGGATAAGCTCCAGCGTCTCTTCGATCCGGGCGCGAACGATCCGCGAAACGAGCGCACGCGGTACGTGGGTCGGCTGGTCGCGATCATCTTCGCCGATCGGCGGAACGGAGACCATGTCACGTTCGTCGGCGCTGTTGGCGAGCGCCGAGCCGTGCACGACCTTGAGCCGCTCCGCGTCCTCGATACGCGTCGAAAGACCGCGCGCGAGATCGGTGGTCACGTGGTGTCCGCCGAGGCTGACAGCGTCCGCATGGACCAGCTTGCCGTCGGCAAAGACCGAGATCGTAGTCGTGCCGCCGCCCATGTCGATTGCCGCGCAGCCGAGTTCGACCTCGTCGTCGACGAGCGCCGCTAGACCGCTTGCATAGGGCGTCGCGACAATGCCTTCGACCGACAGATGCGCACGGTTGACGCAAAGCTCGAGGTTCTTGAGCGCCGAACGCTCCGCCGTCAGTACGTGCATGTCGACCCCGAGCACGTCGCCGTACATCGCCAGCGGATCGCGAATGCCGCGCTCGCCGTCAAGCGAGAATCCGGTCGGCAGCGAGTGGAGGATCGCCCGATCCGCACGCTGCGACTGCTGGCCGGCGGCTGCGAGCACCTTCCTGAGATCGCTCGCATCGACCTCCTGGCCACCAAGATCGATCGTTGCCGTATAGACGTCGCTCTGCAGGCGGCCGGCGGAAACGTTGACGATCATGCTGTCGATCGTGAGACCGGCCATGCGCTCGGCAGCATCCACTGCAAGCCGCACGACGCTTTCGGCCGCATCAAGATCGGCGATCACGCCGTTCTTCACGCCGCGCGACTTCTGATGGCCGATGCCGATGATCTCGATGTTGTGGGTGCGACCGGGAAGAATCTGGCTCTCGGCGCGCGGCGTCAACCGGCCGATCATGCAGACGACCTTGGTCGAGCCGATGTCAAGCACGGAGACGACGTGGGCGCGCTTCGAAGGAAGCGGCCTCAGACGCGGAAGGCCGAAACCCGAGGAACCGAACAGGCTCATATCTGCCTCTCCTTCTCCTGTGCCTTCAGCATCTTCTCCCTCGCCTTCAGTGCGATCTCCCGCCGCGCGACCGCCTCCGGGGTCAACTGGACGGTCGTACGATCATCAAGCCTCAGATCGACCGCGGCGATGTCGCGCTCGAGCAGCTGATGCCCCTCTTCCATTTCGGCCAAAACCTTCATCGCACGCGCAACGTCCTTCTCGGGCAACTTGACGACGATGCCGTTATCGAGACGCAGGTCCCAGCGCCGGCCCGCCACGCGCACGAACGCCTTCACGCGCGAGCGGAATTCCGGCCAGCGAGAGAACTCATCGTAGAAGGCCGCGGCCGCCGTCTCGGCATCGCGGCCGACAAAGAGCGGCAACGCGGCAAACTTGTTGTCGCGCAACGGCGCGATGACGCTACCGCTGCGCTCGATGAGCGACAGGTCCGTTCCGTGCTGCCAGATACCGAAGGCCTGGCGCTCGGTGAGGTTCACCTCGATCGTGCCTGGATAGACCTTGCGCACGGTGACGTTTTCGACCCAAGGCAGTTCGCCGATCAGCCTGCGCGCCTCGGCAATGTCGAGCGCCACCAGCGAGGTCGTACCGTCCAGGCCGAGCTGCTGGAGAATATCTATCTCGGACGTCTGCTCGTTGCCGGAGACGCGCACGTCCTCGATCGCGAAGCCGGCCGCCGTCGTCGATGCCTGCGCGAAATCCTGCGTGTGGCCGCCGAGCGACATGCCATAGAAGCCGGTCGCCAGCAGGAAGGCGGCCGCGGAGAACGTGCCGGTATGAGCCGGCAAGCGAACGCGACCGGTCCCGAGACCCACCAGGAAGCGCACACTCTTGCGCAGCGGACGCGGCAATACGAATGCCTCGTCCGCCTCGGCCGGAGCGCCGAGCGGGTGACGAACCCTTCTGCCCCTTCTGCCCCTCAGCGCAAGCACGATGCGTCCTCCACCATCCACTTAAGAAACTCACCAAACCGAAGACCCGCATGCTGTGCCATTTCCGGCACCAGAGAAGTCGGGGTCATCCCCGGCTGGGTGTTGATTTCCAGCCAGATCACCTCGCCCTCGTCGTCGCCGCGATCATCGAAACGGAAGTCGGAGCGGCTGACGCCGCGGCAGCCGATTGCCTGATGCGCCTTCAATGCGAGTGTTTGTATTTTTTGGTAAATATTTGGTGAAATCTCAGCCGGAATGACGTGTCTTGATCCGCCTTTTACGTATTTGGAGTCATAGTCGTAGAAGGCATGGCCCTGCGGAATGATTTCAGTCACTCCGAGCGCCACGTCGCCCATCACGCCGCAGGTCAGCTCGCGGCCGGCGACATAGCGCTCGACCATGATGCGGTCGCCATAGCGCCACTCGCTGGAGGTAACCACCTGCGGCGGATGCGACTGATCTTCCTTGACGATCACGACGCCGAAGCTCGAGCCTTCGCGCACCGGCTTCACCACATAGGGCGGCTTCATCGGGTGCTCGCTGCCGAAATCGTGGCGATCCATGACCAGCGCTTCGGCGACCGGAATGCCGGCAGCCTCGGCGACGTGCTTGGCCAGGGCCTTGTCCATCGCCAGCGCCGAGGCAAGCACGCCGGAATGGGTGTAGGGTATCTCCAGATATTCCAGGATGCCCTGGATCGTTCCGTCCTCACCGAAGGGGCCATGGAGGGCATTGAAGGCGACATCCGGGCGCAATTCCGCCAGCACCGCAGCGACATCGCGCCCGACATCGACACGCGTGACGCGATAGCCCTCGGCCCCCAGGGCATCCGCGCAAGCCGCCCCGGATGACAGGCTCACCGGCCTCTCCGAGGAAAACCCGCCCATCAGGACAGCAACATGCTTGCCGCTCATTCAAACCCCCAAACAATACGCCACTATCGCGAAGCTTGCTTGCGTCTGGCTGAATCAGCCCCGAGTCGCGAGATCGCCGCGTAGGGCCACTACAACGACATTATGGTTAATGAACCGTTTACTTTGGTTAACTCTTGTTGCGGTGCCGGCCGGCTCCCACGCGTGCAGAATCAACCGATAACAGCCGTCAAGGCTGAATCGGCGCTTTCTAAGGCAGAGGCGAGAAATGTGCCGGGGCCGGTTCAGCGGGCGTCGGCACCGGCAAAAGAGCCGCCACGACGTCATCGCGGCCTTTTCGAACGAGCATCTGGGTCAGGCCGTTGCGCGGCCGAGGAATTCCTTGATCTCGTGGCCCGGCATGAAGTTGCCGACGCGCTTGATCTCCCATTCGAGCTTCACGCCGGAATGCTCCATCACGCGGGCACGTACCGTCTCGCCGAGATATTCCAGCTCGTAGCCGCTCGCCTGGCCGGTGTTGATCATGAAGTTGCAATGAAGCGGCGACATCTGGGCGCCGCCGATCATCATGCCGCGGCAGCCGGCCTCGTCGATCAGCTTCCAGGCGGAATGGCCTTCCGGATTCTTGAAGGTGGAACCGCCGGTCTTTTCACGGATCGGCTGCACCGTCTCACGATGCTGGCGCACTGCGTCCATGTCGCTGCGGATCTTCGCCTTGTCCTCCGGGTAGCCCTCGAAGATCGCATGCGTAAAAATCAGGTCCGCGGCCGCATCCGAATGGCGATAGGAGTAGCCCATGTCGGCCTTGCTGAGCACATGTTTCTTGCCCTGCCGGTCGACGGCGTGAACTTCGACGACGCGGTCGGTCGTCTCGCCGCCATTGGCTCCCGCATTCATGCGCAGCGCGCCGCCGATCGATCCCGGAATCCCGTAAAAGAAGTGAAAGCCGCCAATGCCGTGGTCGAGCGCCATGGCCGCGATGTTCTTGTCGGGGCAGATTGCGCCGGCCTTGATGCGGTTCTCGCCGACGAGTTCGAGGTCACCGAAGCCTTTGGCCGACAGCCGGATCACGATGCCGGGAATGCCGCCGTCGCGCACGAGCAGGTTGGAACCGACACCGACAACCATGACGGGCACGCCCTTCGGAACGAGCTTCAGGAACGCGATGAGATCGTCCGTGTCATGCGGCTGGAACATGAGCTCGGCAAGCCCGCCCGCGCGAAACCAGGTCACGCGGTCCATCGGCGCGTCGGGCGTGATGCGGCCGCGGATTGCGTCGACGCCGCTTCCGAGCGCCTCCAGGATCTTTTGACCGTTAACCTGCTTCATGCTCAATTCCTGAAATTTCCGCGAGCTCCCTGGGCAGGGCCGCGGCCCAATTGGTAATGCTGCCAGCTCCCAAGAGAACCACAAAGTCGCCCGGCTGCGCAATCTTGGAGACGATCGGCGCCAGCGTTTCCTGTCCGGAGAGATAGCGCGCGTCACGGTGACCGGCTGCCTTGATACTGCCGACGAGCGCTTCGGAGTTGACGCCCTCGATCGCTTCCTCGCCCGCCGCATAGACCGGCGCGATCAGGACCGTGTCGGCATCGTTGAAGCAGGAGGAGAAATCCTCGAACAGGCTTGACAGGCGCGAGTAGCGGTGCGGCTGGTGAACGGCGATGATGCGACCGCGGCAAGCCTCGCGCGCCGCCCGGAGCACCGCTTTGATTTCAACGGGGTGATGGCCATAATCGTCGAAGATGCGCGCCCCGTTCCATTCGCCCGTCAGCGTGAAGCGGCGCTTGACGCCGCTGAAAGCAGCGAGCCCACGAGCGATGGCCTCCGACTTGATGCCGAGGCGCTGCGCGACGGCGACCGCCGCCGTGGCGTTCGAGACGTTGTGCCGGCCCGGCATCGGCAGGCGCAGGTCTTTGAGTTCGATCACCTGGCCGGTGCGGCGGCGGCGAATCACCACGTCGAAGACGGACGTGGCGCCGTCCATGCGGATATTGTGATAGCGCACGTCGGCTTGCGGATTCTCGCCATAGGTGATGATCTTGCGGTCCTCGATCTTGCCGACCATCCCCTGCACCTCCGGGTGGTCGAGGCAGAGCACGCCGAATCCGTAAAAGGGCACATTCTCGACGAACTGCCGGAAAGCCGCCCGCACCGCATCGAAATTGCCGTAGTGATCGAGATGTTCCGGGTCGATATTGGTGACGATAGCAATATCGGCGGGAAGCTTCAGGAACGTGCCGTCGGATTCGTCAGCTTCCACGACCATCCACTCGCCCGCGCCCATGCGTGCATTGGTGCCATAAGCGTTGATGATGCCGCCGTTGATCACGGTCGGGTCAAGGCCACCCGCATCGAGCAGCGCCGCAACCATCGAGGTCGTCGTCGTCTTGCCGTGCGTGCCGCCGATGGCTATGGCATTGCGGAAGCGCATCAATTCCGCAAGCATCTCGGCGCGCCGCACCACGGGCAGGGACTTCTCGCGCGCGGCGATGAGCTCCGGATTGTCCTTCCTGATCGCGGTCGAAACGACGACCACCTCGGCATCGCCGAGGTTTTCCGCCCTGTGGCCAACCGAGATCTGGATGCCCTTCTCGCGCAGCCTTTGGACATTGGCGTTGTCGGCCTGATCCGAGCCCTGAACGCGATGGCCGAGATTGTGCAGGACCTCGGCTATGCCGCTCATGCCGATGCCGCCGATACCGATGAAATGTACGAGCCCGATCGTCGTCGGCATTTTCATGAGCGTGTTTCCTTGAATTTCGCGACTGTCGAGCCGCTGGCAATAGCCTCTACCAGGGATGCAAGCAAGCGCGCCGCCTGCGGCTGGCCGGCCTCGCGCGCATTCGCCGCCATTTGGGCAAGCATCTCCGGGTTGTTGATGGCGTCCGTAAGAATGCTCGCGAGCCTTTCGGCGCTGAGTTCCGACTGCGCGATCACGCGCGCCCCGCCTTTGGCCGCAAGTGCCGCCGCATTCGCCGCCTGGTCGTGGTCGAGCGCATAGGGATAGGGCACGAGGATTGCCGGGCGGCCGATCACCGAAAGCTCCGAAACGGTGGAGGCGCCGGAGCGGCAGAGGACGAGATGCGCCGAAGCGATCCGAGCTGCCATGTCGGTGAAGAAGGGCGAGACCTCGGCAGCTACTCCAAGTTGCCCGTAAGCGGCAATGACCTCATCCTTGTCTTCCAGGCGGGCCTGCTGCGTCACTTTCAGCCTGCGGCGTTCTTCGTCCTCGAGCCGGCTGATCGCCTGTGGCACAGCCCTCGAGAAATATTGCGCCCCCTGGCTGCCGCCGAAGACGACCAGATGGAATGGCTGATCGCCAGGGGCGGGATAGGCCGCCTTGGCCGCCTCGAGCACCGCCGGACGGACCGGATTCCCGGTCGTGACCGTCTTTGCGGCAAAGGCACCGGCGCCTTCCGGCAGGAAGCCGCCGGCAATGGCTTTTACCCTGGAGGCAAGCAGCCTGTTCGCGCGGCCCATGACGGCATTCTGCTCATGGATGATCGATGGAACGCCCATCTGCGTCGCGGCAAGCAGCGGCGGCACGGTCGGATAACCACCGAAACCAACAATCGCCTTAGGCTTCAACCGGGTGATCAGACGCCGCGCCGCCCTCAGACCCGTCCAGAGTTTCAAGATCGATCGTGCCAGTTTGATCGGGTTTTTCGATCCGATCGTCGCCGAAGGCACGACATGAATCTCCTCGGCGGGGAACTTGCCGGCATAGCGCTCGGCGCGATCGTCGGTCACCAGGTGTACGGAATAGCCGGACGCTTTCAGTTCATGCGCCAAGGCTTCCGCCGGAAAGAGGTGCCCGCCGGTTCCGCCGGCGGCAAGTAGGACGATGCCCCTGTCGGTACTCTTGTCCATGTCTTACTCCGCCGGCACGCCGACGCCCGATCGAAAGAGGCTGCGCTCGACCGCGCGTTTCTCCGGTCGGTGCCGTGTCAAGGCGAGGATGAACCCGGCCGTCACGCAGATCGCCACCATCGACGATCCGCCATAGGAAATCAGCGGCAGGGTCATGCCCTTGGCCGGAAGCAGTTCGAGATTGACTCCGATATTGATCATCGACTGGATGCCGATCTGCAGCACGAGGCCGGCTACGGCAAACCGGTTGAAATCGTTGCGTTCGCGAAAGGCATGATTGAGCCCCCGCATCACCAGAAACGCGAAGATCACCACGAGCACCATACAGAAGACGATGCCGAACTCTTCCGCCGCCACTGAGAAGACGAAGTCGGTGTGGCTGTCGGGGATGATCCGCTTGACCACGCCCTCGCCCGGGCCGCGGCCGAACCAGTCGCCCCGGATGATCGCCTGCCGCGCCGTATCCACCTGGAAGGTATCGCCCTCGCCGGTCAGGAATCGGTCGATTCGGCCGGCGACATGCGGCAGCATCGTGTAAGCGACGAAGAAGCCCCCCACCCCGACGCCCGCAAGCACGATGATCCACAGCCACGGCATGCCGGCCATGAAGAACATGCCGCCCCAGACGGTTGCGGTCAGAATGGTTTGTCCGAGGTCGGGTTGCGCGACCAGCAGGGCGCCGACGATGCAGAAGAGCAGGATCGAAAGCAGGTTGCCGGGGATCTCGGGTTGCTTGGCGTGCTCGGCGAAAAGCCAGGCGCAGACGACGACGAAGGCCGGCTTCATGAACTCGGAGGGCTGGAGCGAAATGCCGGCGATCGAAATCCAGCGGAGCGAACCCTTCACCTCCTGGCCGACGAAGAGGACGAGAACCATCAGTCCGAGCGAGATCGCGAGCAGGATGATTGCCGCGCGCCTGACCTGCCGCGGCGTCAGAAAGGATATGCCGATCATTACGGCAAGGGACGGCAGGAGGAAGAGTGCATGACGCTTCACGAAGTGGAAGCTTTCGAGGCCGATCCGTTCAGCAACCGGCGGACTTGCCGCGAAGGAGAGCATGAAGCCGACGCCCATCAGGAGGATGAAGGTCGCCAGGAAGAGCCTGTCTATCGTCCAGAACCAGTCGGCCACTGGGCCACGTTCGGCTCGGCTTACCATCTGTCTGTCCCCTTTTCCGGCGCCCGCGCGCCCTGTCCAAAACCGCCTGACTGCCGCTGTTCCTTTTGCGCGGCCGTCAGATGAGCATGGTCACGCCTTCGAGCGCCGCCACATGGTCAACGAAGGCATCCCCCCGCACCTCGAAGTTCTTGTACTGGTCGAAGCTTGCGCAAGCCGGGGAAAGCATCACGGCCACAGGGCCTCCCCGCTCCCGCGCCGCGTCCGCCGCCGCACGCGCGACCGCCCTTTCCAGCGTCCCGGAGATCTCGTAGGGCACCGTCTCGCCGAGCGTCGCGGCAAAGGCCGGCGCCGCTTCGCCGATCAGATAGGCCTTGGCGACCTTCGGGAAGAATGGGGCCAGCGACGTGATACCGCCCTCCTTCGGCAGCCCCCCGGCAATCCAGTAGATCCGATCGTAGCTCGAAAGCGCCGGTGCGGCCGCATCGGCATTCGTCGCCTTGCTGTCGTTGACGAAGACAATCTCGCCGATTTTCGCGATCGGCTGCATCCGGTGCTTGAGGCCCGGAAAGCTCGCGAGCCCGTCGACGATGTGTTTCTCGTCGATGCCGACGGCCAGGCATGCCGCAACTGCCGCGGCGGCGTTTTGCGCATTGTGCGCGCCGCGCAAGGTCTGGATGTCGGCGAGATCGGCAAAGAGCGTGGACGTGCCGCCATGAGCACGCATCAGCCTGGTCCCTTCGGCGTAAATGCCATCGGCAAGCACGTCACGGCGAGAGATGCGCACGACCTTCGTGCCGGCTCGCTCGACGCGATCGGCGATCAGACTGGAGAAACTGTCGTCGACGCCAACAATAGCGGTGCGGCTGCCGGCTACCAGTCGCTCCTTGATGTCGGCATAGTGCTGCATGGTGCCGTGCCGGTCCAGGTGGTCAGGTGTCAGGTTGAGGAGGATGCCAGCTGTCGGATCGATCGTCGGCGCGAGATCGATCTGATAGGAGGAGCACTCGACCACGTAGAAACGTCCCGCCTTGGGCGGATCGAGCGTCAGCACCGCCGTGCCGATATTGCCGCCGAGCTGCGTGTCCCGACCGCTCGTCCTGAGGAGATGCGCGATCAGCGCCGTGGTCGTCGACTTGCCGTTGGTGCCGGTAATCGCGATAAACGGGCAATCCGGTGCGTGCGCGCGGCGTTCGCGGACGAAAAGCTCGACGTCGCCTATGATCTCGACGCCCGTGTGGTGCGCAAGGTCTACGCTCCAATGCGGCTTCGGATGCGTCAGCGGCACGCCGGGCGAGAGGACGAGGGTGGAAAAGGTCCCCCAGTCGGCCTCATGTAGGTCGAGCGTCGCTACACCGGCCGCAGCAGCCTTGGCGACGCTGTCGGGGTTGTCGTCCCATGCGGTGACGTCCGCTCCACCGGCAACAAGCGCCTGAGCCGTTGCCAGTCCGGAGCCGCCCAGGCCGAAAAGTGCGACCTTCCTGCCCTTGAGTGTGGTGACCGGAATCATTGTCGCTCACCTGAGCTTGAGGGTAGAAAGGCCGACCATCGCGAGGATGACGGCGATGATCCAGAAGCGGATCACCACCTGGCTTTCCGTCCAGCCCTTCTTCTCGAAATGGTGGTGGATCGGCGCCATCAGGAACACGCGGCGACCGGTGCGCTTGAACCAGAAGACCTGGATAATGACCGACAGCGTCTCGATGACGAAGAGGCCGCCGATGATCACCATGACGATCTCGTGCTTGGTCGCGACGGCCACGGTACCGATCAGCCCGCCGAGAGCGAGCGAACCGGTATCACCCATGAAGATCGCCGCCGGCGGTGCATTGAACCACAGAAAGCCGAGGCCGGCACCGATGACCGCGCCGAGTATGACCGCGAGCTCACCGGTACCGGGCACGAAATGGATCTGCAGGTAGTTGGCGAAGACCGCATTGCCGGCGAGATAGGCGATCAGGCCGAATGCGGCCGATGCGATCATCACCGGCCCGATCGCAAGCCCGTCGAGACCGTCCGTCAGGTTCACGGCATTACCCGCGCCGACGATCACGAAGCCACCGAACAGCACGAAGAAAAAGCCAAGATTGAGCATCAGGTCCTTGAAGAACGGAAACGTCACTGACGAGCCGAAGGTGGAGCCGGCGCTGCCGGCGGAAAGCGCCGCCCGCATCATGAAGTAGACAGCGATCGAGGCGATCACGAATTCGATGCCAAGCCGCGCCTTGCCCGAAAAGCCCTTGTCCGATTGCTTGGTGACCTTGAGATAGTCGTCGTAGAAACCGATCGCCCCGAAGCCGAGCGTCACGAGAAGCGTAGACACGACATAGACGCTCGAAAGGTCCGCCCAGAGCAGCGACGAGCCGACGATGCCGGCGAGGATCATCAGGCCACCCATGGTCGGCGTGCCTGCCTTCTTGAAATGCGTCTGCGGTCCATCGGCGCGGATCGGCTGCCCCTTACCCTGGCGGATGCGAAGCGAATCTATGATTGTCGGGCCGAAGAGAAAGACGATCAAGGCGGAGGTGAAAAGTGCTGCGCCCGTTCTGAAGGTGATATAGCGAAAGAGGTTGAAGAATTGAAAGTGGTCCGCCAGTTCCACGAGCCAGATCAGCATTAAAGGGACCTTCCCCAAGATTGGATTCGGGCGTCGCCCGAACAGAATCATCTGACGAACGATACCCGCTTGCATACGACTATGTCAGGCCATTTCCCCCTGGCCTACTGCATGTCTCCTTACATCGACCTCGATTTAAGGACAAAGCCATGCAGCGATTGAAAGTGCTACAGCGACGTTTGCGCGTCGCTCGGCGCTATAGGACTCGATCCACCGGAATCGGTGGTGTCACCAGCTACGCCTCCGTCGCGGCCTCCTCGGAATAGGCATCGAGGAACGCTTCGACGATTTTCGCGCAGCCCGTGCCCTTGGAGGACTTGACCATCACCACGTCGCCTCCGGCGGCCGCGCCGACAGCGTAGGGGATGAGATCGCCTACCGCTTCGCGGTAAACGACGGAGATTTCCCCCGGCAGGGCGTCGCGCAAATGCGCCATCTGGGGACCGGCGAGCCAAACGTCGCTGATCCCCGCCTCGACGATCGGCGCCGCCAAAGCGGCATGAACGTCCGCCGCATGCTCGCCCATCTCGAGCATGTCGCCGAGGATCGCGATGCGGCGGCCGCCGGGTGCCGGCTCGGCGTCGCGCAGAAGCGCGATGGCTGCCTGCATCGACGCCGGGTTGGCGTTGTAGCTCTCGTCGATCAGCGTCAGATACCCGCCGCTGACCCTGAGGCGATGCCGTAAACCTCTGCCCTTTTCCGGCTGCATCGTCGCAAGCGAGGCGACGACGCGGTCGATGTTCGCCCCGGCGAGCTCAGCCGCGGCGATCACGGCCAGGGCATTCTCGGCGATATGCCGACCGGGGGCGCCGATCGCCACTTCCAGCGTTCTGCCGCCAATGCCCGCCCACAGGACGGAGCCGACCGCCGCGCCGGCAAATTCGGCGAGACGATACTCGGCCTTGGGACTGGCGCCGAAGGAATGGATGTGACTTACGCCCGCCGCAGCCGCCGCCTGCTCCAGCAGTTCAAATTGCGGAATATCGCTGTTGATGACCGCGTGGCCACCACTAACCACGCCTTCGAAGATCTCGGCCTTGGCCGCCGCGATCTCATCGAGACTTGCGAAATTGCCGAGATGGGCAGCGGCAATGCTGGTGACGACGGCAACGTGCGGGCGCACCATCCGCGTCAGCGGGCGGATTTCGTTGGCATGGTTCATGCCGATCTCGAAGATGCCGAAATCGGTCGTCTCCGGCATGCGGGCGAGCGTCAGCGGCACGCCCCAATGATTGTTGAAGGAGGCGACGGAGGCGTGGACGCGCCCGAGCGGTGACAATACGTGGCGAAGCATCTCCTTCGTCGTCGTCTTGCCTACGGAACCCGTGACGGCGATGACCTTCGCGGCGCTGCGATCGCGTGCCGCGCATCCGAGTCGGATCATGGCTTCGAGCACGTCGTCGACGACGATCATCGGCGCAATCAGCCGCCCGAGCGCCGGGATCTTCGCCTCACTGACCACGAGCAGCGAGGCGCCGTTCGCAAGCGCGATCCCGGCATAGTCGTGGCCGTCGACGCGATCGCCCCTGATTGCAAAGAATGCCTCGCCCGCGCCGATCGTCCGGCTGTCGATCGAAATGCCGGCGATCCCTTCGGGCAGCGTGCCCACCGGACGGCCATTCATGGCGGCCAGAAGATCGCTGCTTGTCCAGAGCCAGGTCAAAATCAAAGCCCTCCGAGCGCATTCATCAGTTCCGCATGGTCCGAGAACGGCAGGGTCACGGACCCGATCGTCTGTCCCTCTTCATGTCCCTTGCCGGCAACGATCAGTGTGTCGCCGCTCCTGAGCATCGCGACGGCAGTGCGGATCGCCTCGGCACGATCGCCGATCTCGGTCGCTCCCGTGGCACCGGCCATGATCTCCGCACGGATGACCTCCGGCACCTCCGAGCGCGGATTGTCGTCGGTTACGATGACGACATCGGCAAGCCGGCTGGCGATTTCCCCCATGATGGGGCGTTTGCCCCTGTCGCGGTCGCCGCCGCAGCCGAAGACGAGGATCACCCGCCCTGTGGTGAAGGGGCGCACGGACTCGAGCACGTTCTGAAGCGCATCCGGCTTATGGGCGTAGTCCACATAGGCGAGCGCCCCGTCCTTGGTGTGGCCGACGAGCTCCAGCCGGCCCGAGGCGCCCTCAAGTCTTTCGAGCGCGGCGAAGGCGGCCTTCGCGGGAATACCGGTGGACATGGCGAGACCGGCAGCGACAAGGGCATTGGCGACCTGGAAGTCGCCGGCAAGAGGCACGTGAATCTCGAAGATGTCATCGCCGACATGCACCTCCGCCGACTGCTTGTGTCGAAAATGCTCGACGCGCTTCAGGCTGATGTAATCGCCGTTGCGCCCGACGGTGCGAACGTCATGGCCGGCCTTGCGCGCTGTGGCAATCGCCTCGCCGGACCATTCGCCATCGGCAAAGATCACCGCCGGCGAGCCTTTCGGCAGCAGCGTCGTGAAGAGCCGCATCTTCGAAGCCATGTAATGCTCGACCGTCGGATGATAATCCATATGGTCTCGGCCGAGATTGGTGAAGGCCGCGGCGGCGAGCTTGACGCCATCGAGCCGGTTCTGGTCGAGCCCGTGGCTGGAGGCTTCCATGGCTGCATGGGTGACGCCCGCATCGGCTAGTTCGGCAAGCAGCCTGTGCAGCGAGACCGGTTCTGGAGTCGTCAGCGAGGCGTATTCGGTCCGCCCAGGAGCCACGACGCCCGTCGTGCCGATCATCGCCGCCGAGAAGCCGGAATACGCCCAGATCTGCCGTGTGAAGGCGGCGACCGACGTCTTGCCAGCCGTTCCCGTTACCGCGACCATCGTTTCAGGCTGCCGACCGAAGAAGGCCGCCGCCGCCGCCGCCAGGAAGCGGCGTGGATCCGGCAGCGTGAAAATCAGGGCCCCGGCCTGTTGGTGCGGTTCTGCGGCTACGACTGCTACGGCACCGCGCGATATAGCGTCAGCGATATAGACTCCCCCGTTCGCCTTCATTCCGGCAACGGCAACGAAGAGATCACCCGGCTTGACCTGCCGGCTGTCGGCAGTGAGGCCGGTGATCTCGATATCCGCCGCATCACCGGTCAATTGCGCCGAGAGTTCCGGGAAGGCCGTTCCCGCCAGGTCCTTGATCTTCATCAACTGCATGTCTCGCATCGATATCAATCCGCCCGTTGGCGAATCGCCCGTATTCTCATTTCACGGTCAATAAGACACAAGCAAGGCAGAACCGTCTGCTCCGAATTTCGGCTCGACGCCGAGAAGCGGTGCGGAGCGGCTGATTATGTCGCGCACCATGGGTGCCGCGTTAGAGCCTGCGGTCCGGCCACCGCCTTCGCCGGTCTTCGGCGCATCGATGAAGGTCAGCACGATGTATTTCGGGTTATCGATCGGGAACGCACCGAGAAAGGCGTTGAAGTTCTGGTCGTTGGAATAGCGGCCATTGACGACCTTGTCAGCCGTGCCGGTCTTGCCACCAACGTCGAAGCCCGGAACAAGCGCCCTTTTGCCTGAACCGGCAATGCCGTTCCAGCGCAAAAGGTAGCGCATGTCGTCGCTGGTGCTTTTCTTGACGACCACGGTTGCGAGATCGTTCGCCTCCTCCTCGCTGCGCGGCAGGAAGGTGGGCGGGATGAGCTTGCCGCCATTGACGAGGGCGGCACCCGCGACGGCCGTCTGTAGCGGCGTCGTCGAGACGCCGTGGCCGAAAGCGATGGTGATCGAACTGATCTTCTTCCATTCACGTGGCTGCGTCGGCGCCTTTACTTCAGGAATCTCCGTCGGCAGCTTCGACAAGAGCCCGAGGCGCGTCAGGAACTCCTTGTGGCCCGGAATGCCGACGAGGTCGGCGATCTTCGCCGTGCCGATGTTTGATGAATACTGAAAGATCTCGGGCACTGTCAGCACCCGGCGTTTGCCCTTGAAGTCCTTGATGGTGAAGCCGCCGATGCGGATCGGTGCCGTCGCGTCGAAACTGTCGTTGAGCGTCACCTTGCCGGAATCGAGGCCCATGGCGATGGTGAAGGTCTTGAAGGTGGAGCCCATCTCGAACGTGCCGTTCGACATTCGGTTCATCCAGCCCTCTTCGGCACCCTCTGCGGGCTTGTTCGGGTCGTAATCCGGCACGGAAGCCATCGCCAGCACCTCGCCGGTGTGGACGTCGAGCACGACGGCGCCGGCGGCGATCGCCTGATAGTTCTTCATCCCGGCATCGATCACATCGCGCACGATGTTTTGGACGCGTATGTCGATAGACAACCTGACCGGCTCCAGCTTGGCGTCGCTGGTCATGCCGATTGCCGCGAGATCGGCGAGCCCCTGGCTGTCGATATAGCGCTCCATGCCGGCTATGCCGCGGTTGTCGATGTTCACATGGCCAAGGATATGCGCGGCGGTTGGACCGCCGGGATAGAAACGGCGCTTCTCCGGACGGAAGCCGATGCCGGGAATGCCGAGCGCCAGGATTTCGCTCTGCTGCTTCGGCGTCAATTGCCGGCGCAGCCACTGGAACCGGGAGTCGGATTTGAGCTTGTGGTAGATCTCTCGCGCGTTGAGGTCCGGCAGCACCGTCGCCAATTGCTCGACAGCTTCGTCGGCATCCACGATCTTGTGCGGCTCGGCGTAGAGCGACACGGTGCGGATGTCAGTTGCGAGGATTTCGCCATTGCGATCAAGAATGTCGGGACGCGAAGCCATCAGGTTATCGGCGCGACCGATAGAGGAAACCGTCTCCGGCTGCGCCATGCCGTATTGCACCAGTCGTCCGCCGATCACCGCGTAGACGATGCCGAAACTGGCGATGACGATCGCCACGCGGTTCCTGGCCTGGCTGGCGCTTTTCTTGCGCGTTCCCTGGAAGGCGACATTGAGGCGGGCCTCGGCCATCCGGTTGTTGCGGCCGGCTGAGAAATGGGCCTTGCTTTTCAGCACCATGATACGGGAGAGAAAGGACATCAGCGTGCCACCGAACCTGTCTTGATCCTATCGGCCTCGATCACCGCGGCAATACCGTCTTCGGCCTTACCGTCGGGCTCGGACAGAGGCAGCTCCGCCCTCAGCATCGGCAGCTCCGAGGGTTGCGCGAGTTTGGTCGGCGGCGTCGGCGCGAGTTGCAGATCGGCGGCGAACACGGCAGCAAGCCGCTCCAGTCGGCTCGGCTGGGTCAAAAGCGCCCAGTCGGCCTTGAGCAGGTCGATCGTGTCCTCCTCGAGCTTGATCGCCGCATCCAGTCTTCGGATCTCTTCGAGCTTGTTCTCCGCCTGATGCTTGATCGTGTAGGTGACCGCCGCGGCCGCGGTCATGATAATGATCAGAACAATATCGAGCGTTCTCAGCATCGTTTCTCAGCTCCCCAGCTTCGTAAGGCTCGCCAGTTCCGGCAGGTTGAAGATCGACAGGTCACTTCCCTGTGAGGGCGCCTGCGTGCGCATGCCGGCCCTGAGCTTGGCAGACCGGGCGCGCGGATTGTGGGAGGCTTCCGCTTCCCTGGCCGCGATCATAGGCTTGCCGACTGGTGTGAAGGTTGCGGGACGCGCTGCCACCATCGGCAGATGGCGCGAGCCGCCCGCCTTGCCCGAGCGATCCTGAAAGAAGGCCTTGACGATTCGGTCTTCGAGCGAATGGAAGGTAACGACGACGAGGCGGCCGCCGGGTTTCAGCACGCGCTCGGCAGCGAAGAGCGCGCTGGCGAGTTCACCGAGTTCGTCGTTGACGAAGATGCGCAGCGCCTGGAAGACGCGTGTTGCGGGATGGATCTTGTCCTTGGCCTTGCGCGGCACCACCGTTTCGATGAGGCCGGCAAGGTCACGGGTCGTCTCGAACGGCTGCTCGGTACGGCGCTTGTCGATCGCCCGCGCGATCCGCCCCGCCTGCTTTTCCTCGCCGAGGAAGCCGAAGATGCGAATGAGATCGGAAACCTTGGCGCGATTGACCACGTCGGCAGCGGTGACGCCGGTCGCGGACATTCGCATGTCGAGCGGCCCCTTCTTCTGGAAGGAAAAGCCTCGCTCCGCCTCGTCGATCTGCATTGACGAAACGCCGATATCGAGCACGATGCCGTCGAGCCCGCCTTGCGGCGCATGTTCGGCCAGCTCGGAAAATCGGGAATGGACAAGCTTGAGCCGCCCCCCGGCAGCGGCGACCAATGCCTGGCCGGCGGCAATCGCCGTCGGGTCGCGGTCGAGCGCGATCACATCCGCCCCCAGATCGAGGATCGCTGACGCGTAGCCGCCGGCGCCAAAGGTTCCGTCGAGGATGGTCTTGCCCGGCGCAGGATCGAGCGCCCCGAGCACCTCGGCAAGCATGACCGGAATGTGGCGAACCGGTCCGCCATCGGCTTCAGAAGTCCTGTCGCCTTGATCCGCCACCATTCCGCCTCTCCGCACTAACCTGGGCGCAGCCCCCGTTGCTTGCGCCCTTCCCGGGCCTCCGCCTGCGCCCTCGCAAAGGCCTGCGGCTCCCAGAGCTGAAAATGATCGCCCCGACCGACGAAGGTCACCTCCGTCGAGATGCCGGTGAAGTCGCGGATGAAATCCGTCACCATCAGCCGGCCCTCGGAGTCGAGCTTCAAGAAGACGCCGCCCCCGTGAACGAGCAGCGACATCTGGTTGGCCGCATCCGAAAAGGGATCCTCGGCCGCCATCTGCTTCTCGAACCGCTCCAGAAGCTCCGGCCCTCCGACGCTGATCGCCGGAAAGACGAAGTCCTGAAAACAATATACCTCCCGCACACCCGCCTCCGAAAGCACGGCGCGGAAGGCCGAGGGCACGGAGACCCGCCCCTTGGCATCGATCCGATTCGTAGCATGCGACAAGAAGCGGTTCATGACGCGAAACGGCCGCCCCCGATTGACGGGCCACAGTCATTGACCCGCACCGACAACTGCCTGCGCACGCAAAAGACCCCCGCCAGGCGCGAACGCGCCTGCCTGAACCTTCGACGGAAGGAACCCTGGAATTTCGCGGTGACGGGCCACGACGCGGCCCTTGCGCAGTACCATTATGGGATAACATGGGACCATATGGGCGTCAATGGGAGAAGCTCGCAATGAGCCCTCCGGATGAACAAATATTGATAGGTTGTTAAGTTTAACGAAGGGTTACGGCCGCACCATCAACGTCTTGGAATCCTGAGCAAATGCGGCTGCAGTTACGGACGGTGCGGCTGACCGGCGCGAGCCACCTCCACCCTCATGCCTGCGCTTGTCCAGGCACGAAGGGTCGGAAGCGATCGCCGCAGTCAAACTCTGCGGAAGACGCGAGATTCCCGCGCCCCGCTCCAGAAGCTGCGTTTTGGAAATGTGAGGAAAATCGCCAGTTGGCCTGTAAGCCGGGTTCTGTATGGCCCCGCCTCCCGAAGGAAACGGAACGTGGCAGCCATTCATCTGGGACTACGCTTGCGCGCAGCCTCGTGCAACCCACCCGGATGACGCGCCTGGAAACCGGCTGGGCGCTTGCGCGCCCGTGTCATCCCTATTCGGTCTTGCTCCCGGTGGGGTTTACCGTGCCGTCCATGTCGCCATGGCCGCGGTGGGCTCTTACCCCACCCTTTCACCCTTCCTCCGCGAAGCGGAGCGGTTTGCTTTCTGTGGCACTTTCCCTGGGGTCGCCCCCGCCGGACGTTATCCGGCACCGTGTTTCCGTGGAGCCCGGACTTTCCTCACCCCGCGGCCTTTCGGCGCTTGCGGGGCGCGGCTGCCCGGCCAACTGGCAGAGGCTCATTAACCGACCGAGCCGTCCAGCGCCAGAAGAATCGCGCGCCTGGCCTTTGACGCCGCCTCGGTCTAGCGGAATGCGACAGCGAAATCCGTCCCGTACTCGCTCGCATCCAGTCGGCCACCCATGACGAGCGAGGCGCCAAGCCTGCCGATCTCGTCGGAACTCTTGGCAGCCTGACCGTTGCCACCCGTCAGAACGGCGATGCGATCGCTCGCAAGGCCGATACTGGCATAGTCGTGGGCGGGTAAACGATGCTGCGCAAGGCGCATAACGAGTCCCGCACTGCCGAGTCTTTGGCAAGCCCCGGTCTGTCGGATCGCCGCCGATCTTGATGTAGTGTTTGCCATCAGCATAGGCAACCGGCGGCAGCAGATCATAGCAACGCTACCGCAATAGCATGGCACCTGGGCAACGGCACAGAGGCGCCTGGAAAAATCGGCCGGAACGCGATACCTATCCGGCTATGTCCTTGGGTCAGCAGGACGCCAAGGAATGGCATTTAAGAAGGCCCGATCGGAGAAACGCCTCTCGGTTTAGACGATACAAGGTCGAATCGCCTAAAATCATAAGCGTGACGATCTAGAGATCAGGGCGGACGCGGCGGAAAACCGCGCATACTTTCCTCATCCCCCGCTAATTGAGAATGCTCTGAACCTTGCCGCAGTAAGCCTTCGAAATGGGGTTCATCCGCTTCGCGCCGTGCCCGGCATTGTATTTCAGCACCGTGCCACAGGTCGTGCCGCCGGAAAGCTCATGCGCCTTGGCGAGATACTTCATGCCGAACTTGATGTTGGTTTCCGGATCGAAGAGGCCCTTGGTGGTCCCGGAATAGCCCATCATGCGGGCAGTGGCTGGCTTGATCTGCATGAGGCCGATCTCACCTGCGCGACCACGCGCCTCTGCGTCGAAATTGCTTTCGATCTTCACGATGGCATGGGCGAGATCGGCAGGAACGCCAAATTGCTTGGCGTAGGATTGGATAAGAATGGTGTATTGCGACCCGCGCAGGGAAAACGAGGGTGTCGGAAAGCCCGTCGTCCTGGTCACGGACTGAAGCGACGAGGTCTTGATGGTTTTGTCGACACCCCCTGCATACGACGTACCCATCCCGGCGATGGACATGCCAAAGCATGCCGCCACCGCAGCAACAGACGATCTTCTCATGTAGATTGGAGTCTCCGGTCTGGGGAACTGATCGGACGGCGCACCCCACCGCCACGACCGATTTCCCGATCGTTTTTATTGACAAGGACGGCACGCACCCGGCGCCGTTTCCTTGCGGTTGACGCGGCGAAAAAGACCTAGCCATCATGGTAAACATGTGGCAACGCCAAAAAATTGGATAAAAAATTGCAGATGGCGCTAATTTAGGGCGCGCTGATATCGTCCCCTAGCCGCCGAGATCCGGCAGGCTGACAAGCAATCGGTGAAGCGTATCTATGGTAGAAACGTCGGCAATTCCGTCCACCCGTGATTGCCGAAAATGCCGCTGGAAAGCGGCCACCGCGCCCTCGGTCTGTTCGCAGAACAACCCAGTGATTTCAACGGCATAACCGTAAATAGAGAGCATCGATTGCAGGGCTTCCACGGGCTGTCCCCGGTCGCCCCGCTGGAAGTAGCGTCCGCCGGCGACGGGTGCGGGCTCGACCCAATGTCCGACCCCGCGGCGAAAAAGAACATCCCAGGGAAATTTTTCCCCCGGATCGACTTTGCGATTCGGCGCGACATCGCTATGCGCGAGTACCCTCTGGGGGGCGATTTGCCAGCGCTCGCCACAGTCCCGACACAATTCGACGACCGCCTCGACCTGCCGTTCCGGAAAGTCGGGCAGCCCTCCCGGATGTCCCGGATTGGCGATTTCTATCCCGATCGAACACGAATTGATGTCGGTCTCGCCTTTCCAGAAGCTCTTGCCGGCGTGCCAGGCGCGCCGCTCTTCGGGGACGAGCTGGTCGATCCGTCCATCCTCATGCACGAAATAGTGGCACGAGACCTGGCTCTCCTCGCGACAGAGCCACTCGAGCGCTGCGGCCGACGTGTCCATGCCCGTGTAATGGAGGAGGATCATATCCGGCCGGCGGCCGCCGGCGCGCTCCCCGTAGTTGGGCGATGGCACGAAACGGGCGCCGGCGAAATCGCAGCTCGGGATCATGCGGCGCGACGTTCTCTCTCGATCGCCTCATAGGCAGCGTTCAACGCCGCCATGCGATCATTGGCGATCGCATGAAATTCCTCCGGAACCCCGCGCGCAACCAGCATGTCCGGATGGTTCTCGGAAACGAGCACTCGGTAGCGCTTGCGGATGTCGGCGAAATCATCCTTCGGTGAAACGCCGAGGACCTGATAGGGATCGCGATCGTCGGCATGTACGTGACGCGCCATGATGCCCTGAAACCGCGCCTCGTCCATCTGGAAGATTTCGGCCACCCGCATGAGGAAGGCAAGCTCCTTCTCATGGACGGCACCGTCGGACTTTGCGATGTGGAAGAGGCCGTCGACGATGTCCTCGAGAATTGGGCAATTGCGCTCGCAGGAAGAGCAGAGCGAAGCCATCTTCTCCGCGTAGGTTTCGAACCCGGCGACGTCCTGGCGCGCCAGATTGTAAAGACGCGCCACATTCTTCGCCTGATCCGCGGGAAACCTGAAGATATCGCGGAAGGCCGCGACCTCCGCCTCGTGCACGATGCCGTCTGCCTTCGCCATCTTTGCAGAAAGGGCGATCATGGCAACCGAGAACGCAACCTTACGGCGCGTTTCCGGATCGCCCTCGAAGAGGGTGCGGACCGCCTCGACCACGCCTGTGAGCGCATTGCCGGTTGCGGTGACGATCTTGAGGAGGTTGTCCCAAAATGACATGAGTGCGGTTGTTCCCTGTCCACCACGAGCATGGTCAGATGTGGTAGCGAATTGCAAGCGGCTGTGGCGCAAAACGTCGTGGAATGACGAAATCGTGAAGGCCCTCAATAAATGATGGGCACGTAAATCGCAACCGAAATCGCGTTCCAGCCATGCACGCGACGGTCGAGCCATGAATGGGCTCAATGCCGGGCTTCAACTTTTAAGGTGTCCACAGCCATTCATTTTATTTCCGTCGGAATTGCGCTACTGCATTCTCCTTAAATCGACCGCGATTCAAGGACAAAGACATGCAGCGATTCAAAGTGCTACAGCGACCTTTGCGCGCCTGAGACGCGCGGCGCTGTAGACCGACGATAGACTTTGACCGAGGCAAAGATTTGAACGCGGTCCTTGCGACCGATCGCCCGATGTCGAAATCCCAAGGAGGAAACATGGCCAAGAAGAAAGTCGCAATGCTGACGGCAGGGGGTCTCGCGCCCTGCCTTTCATCCGCTGTCGGCGGGCTCATCGAACGCTACACGGATATCGCGCCCGATTACGAGCTCGTCGCTTACCGCTCCGGTTATCAGGGCCTGCTTCTGGCCGACCGCATCGACATCACCAAGGAGATGCGCGAGAAGGCATATACTCTGCATCGCCACGGCGGCTCGCCGATCGGCAACAGCCGCGTTAAGCTCACCAATGCCGCCGATTGCGTCAAGCGTGGGCTCGTCAAGGAAGGAGAAAACCCCCTTCGGGTCGCGGCGGAACGGCTTGCGGCCGACGGCATCAGCATCCTGCACACGATCGGCGGCGACGACACCAATACGACGGCGGCCGACCTTGCCGCCTATCTCGGCGCCAACGGCTACGACCTGACCGTCGTCGGATTGCCGAAGACGGTCGACAACGATGTGGTACCGATCCGTCAAACGCTCGGCGCCTGGACGGCCGCCGACTACGGCGCACGCTTCTTCGACCATGTGAGCAACGAGCAGAGCGCGGCGCCTCGCACCCTTGTCGTCCACGAGGTGATGGGCCGCCATTGCGGCTGGCTCACGGCCGCGACGGCGCGTAGCTACATACAGATGGCCAAGGGCAAGGAATATGTCGACGGCTTCATGATGAACGCGCAGTTGAAAAACATCGATGGTCTCTACCTGCCGGAGATGAAGTTCGACCTTGAGGCTGAAGCGGAACGACTGCGGCAGATCATGGACCGCGCAGGTTTCGTCACGCTGTTCGTCAGCGAAGGCGCCTGCCTCGACGCGATCGTCGCCGAACGCGAGGCCGCCGGCGAGGCGATCAAGCGCGACGCCTTCGGCCATGTGAAGATCGACACGATCAATGTCGGCAACTGGTTCTCCAAGCAGTTTGCAACGCTGCTCGGCGCCGAACGGTCGATGGTGCAGAAATCCGGCTATTACGCCCGCTCGGCTCCCGCCAACGGTGACGATCTGCGGCTGATCCAGAGCATGGTGGATCTGGCGGTCGAAAGTGCCCTCAACAAAGTCTCCGGCGTCACCGGCCACGACGAGGATCAGGGCGGTCGTCTGCGCACCATCGAGTTTCCCCGCATCAAGGGCGGCAAGCATTTCGATACTTCGGCAACGTGGTTCGGCGAAGTGATGGATGCAATCGGCCAGAATTGGCAGCCGGCGGATTAGAATACCGCTTCGGGGATGCCCCTCACTCCAACCCCTCGCCCCGCCCTGCGGGGAAGGGCTACTGCATGTCTCCTCAAATTGGCCTCGTATCGGAGACATGCAGCAGATTCAAAGTGCTACAGCGACCTTTGCGCGTCGATAGGGCGCGCGGCGCTGTAGGGTGAGGGTCGTTCCCGACGCACCCCGGCGAATCAATCGATCCCTGCGTGGAGCGATTGGTTGTAAGTCGCCGGCCTTGCCGCAACCGGCAGCATAGGTTAAGGGAGATTCAAGCGCAGCGGTTGGCAGCTGCGGATTTGGAGGGGCTACGGGGCCCGGAAGCACGAAAGTGACAGCATGGCGAAAATCCGTACCCCCCTGTCGAAACAGGCACTTGCGGCCACGGCACTTGTTTCTCTCGCCTTTGCCTCCGGGTGTTCCACGGTTGAGCATACGTCGCTCGAAGAATTGACCGCCGTGCGGACTGTTACCCCCATCCCGAAGCCGGGCACGGAAATGACGGCCTATGCGCTGCCGGCACCGGCAGGCGCGGCGCCTGACGCTTCGGCCGCGCTCGACTCCGAGCCAAAGCAGCCGGCTGCAGAAGCAACGACAGCCGCCGCGGAAGACAACCCGGTTCCGGCAACGGACGCGACTCTCGCCTTTGCCGCGCCCAAGACGGCGGCGGTGCCGACGGCGAAGCCTGCACAAGCTCTGGAGGCGGCGATGGCCGGCGCTTCGCCAGCGGCAGCCCCCAACGGTTCGGCGAGCGCCGAACCGACCGGTCCGGTCCTCGGCATCGCCGCCGCGTGGGAATCGGATTTCGACACGGGCGAACCCGTCGGCCTCGAGACGCTTGTCGCCAAACGCATGATCGTTCCGACGGAGCGCCCGAAGACGGGCGTTATCGGGTCGGCGGTCGGGGCGGTCGCGGAGATCATTCCCGATTCGCTGAAGCCTAATAAGGCGCCAACGAGCTCCCGGCCGGAGCTCGACCGGCTGATCGAGCGGTATGCCGAACTCAACGGGCTTCCCCTCGAACTCGTGCATCGCGTCGTCAAACGCGAGAGCAATTACAATCCCCGCGCCTACAGCAGGGGCAATTACGGGCTCATGCAGATCCGCTACAACACCGCCCGGGGCCTTGGCTACGATGGGCCGCCCGAGGGCCTCTTCGACGCTGAAACGAACCTGAAATATGCGACGAAGTACCTGCGCGGAGCCTGGATGGTTGCCGACAACCAGCACGACGGCGCCGTGAAGCTCTATGCCAGCGGCTACTATTATCACGCCAAGCGCCGTGGCATGCTCGACGAGCTCGGCATCCGGTAAGTTGCGGCGGTTACCCCTCTGGCCTGCCGGAGGGGTAGAGCACCACCCCCGCCTATAAGTGTCTTAGGCTAAGCAGAGATCCACGCGCTCAATCGAGCGCATCGATGATCCGCGCGTTCAGCGCCTGCACGTTGTAGCCGTCGATCCAAGGCGTCAGGCCGAGCCGGACGACGGCGAGACGAAGCGAGGGGACTATCATGATCGCTTGCCCGTCATGCCCGAGCATCCAGAAGCTGTCCGCCGGGAAGTTGCCCTCCCCGGCCCCTATGCCGTTCGCCGTAAGCCAGACCTGGGCCGAACCGTAGTCGCCGGCGGAGGCGCGCGACGGGGTTCGCATGAAGGTCACATAGCCCTCGGGCAGCAGCGCCCTGCCCTTCCAACGTCCCCCGTCCAGCAGGAACTGGGCAAAACGCGCCCAGTCCTGTGCCGTCGCATACATGTAGGAAGAGCCGACAAAGGTGCCGCTCGCATCCGTTTCCAACACCGCGCTCGTCATTCCGAGCGGACCGAAGAGCGCCTGCCTCGGATAAGCAAGCGCCGCCGCCGGATCGTCGAACGAACGCATCCAGAGCCGCGACAGAATGCTGCTGGTACCGCTCGAATAGCGGAACTGCGATCCGGGCGCCGCTTCAAGCAGCTTCGATGCGGCGAAGCCCGCCATATCGCTTTCGAGAAAGAGCATCCGCGTCACGTCGGTGACGTCTCCGTACTCCTCGTTGAAGGCGAGCCCGCTCTGCATCGCCAGGAGATCGGAAAGCTTGATTTCGGCACGCTTGTCGCCGCTCCATTCCGGCAACAGGTTCTTCTGCTCCGGATCCATGCGCCCCTCGCCGATGCGCAATCCGACGAGCGCCGCCGTGACGGTTTTCGTCATCGACCAGCCGAGCAAGGGCTTGTCGCGGCCGAAGCCGGGGCCGTAGCTCTCCGCGACCAATCGGCCGTTGCGGACGACGGCGATTGCCCGCATGCCTTCACCGGCGAGCGCCGGGTCCTCGATGATCGCCTGGATGCTCGGATCGATCTCCGCCCGGCTTCCCTCCGGCCAATTGGCATCCGGCTGCTGTGTCTTGGGCGCCGCGGCCGTGCCGCCGCCTTCCGCTGCCGGGCTCGCGACAGCCTGAAAAGCGCCATCCTGCCCGCTGGTGCAGCCGTATCCGGGCCGATAGACGGCGCGACGGGGTGCCGCAAAGCCGAATATGCGCGCCGTGACACTCTGCTGAGCACGGTCCACCGAGACGCTGACGAACTTGAGCAACGGGTGCCCCGGGGCCTGGACGTCCTCGGCAAGGACCTCATGCGGGTCGCGACCGGCAAGGAAAACATTGGAACAGGCGATCTTTGCCGCGTATCCGTCGCCGACTTTCAGGAGTTCCGGCGGATACAGCGCGAGCCACCCGGCGGCGGCCGCCGGTAGCGCAATGGCAAAGACCCCGAGTTTCTTCGACAAAGCCCTCATGCTTCCTCCTGTTCCAACAGGAAATCAGGATTTCGGAGAAAGGAAAAGCCCCATGGATCACCCACAGCGCCGCGCGTTTGCCGGACGCGCAAAGGAGAACGCAGTAGGAGATTGAAACGCGAGCGATGCACAGCCTTCCCGTCATCAAAGTGTAGTCGAGTCATTTTAGAAGCGGCTCAGTTTCAATTGGATGGCAGGTAATGACCGAACTAGCCCCCGATGCCGGCTTCGGCAGAAAGAATGCGAAGCTGAAAAGCGCGCTCCTTCAGCACAAGGCCCTCTCGCTCGCAGGCCTATCGGAGCGCCTGTTCGGGCTGCTCTTCTCCGGCCTCGTCTATCCCCAGATCTGGGAGGATCCGATCGTTGACATGGAAGCGATGCGGATCCGCCCTGGACATCGGATCGTGACGATCGGCTCCGGCGGCTGCAATATGCTGACCTATCTTTCCGCCGCTCCGGACCGGATCGACGTCGTTGACCTCAATCCGCACCATATTGCGCTCAATCGGCTGAAAATCGCGGCTTTCCGTCACCTGCCGTGTCACAAGGACGTGGTGCGGTTCCTCGCCACCGCCGGCACGCGCTCGAACTGCCAGGCCTTCGATCTGTTTATCGCGCCGAAGCTTGACGCGGTGAGCCGCGACTATTGGAGCGGCCGCGACCTGACCGGTCGCCGCCGCATCGGCGTCTTCGGCCGGAACATCTATCGCACCGGCCTGCTTGGCCGTTTCATCGCCGCCAGCCACATTCTAGCGCGGCTCCACGGCGTCAATCCGGCGGATTTCGTCCAGGCGCGCTCGATGCGCGAGCAGCGTCAGTTTTTCGACGACAAGCTCGCTCCGCTTTTCGATCGGCCGGTCATCCGATGGCTCACCGGCCGCAAGAGCTCGCTCTTCGGGCTCGGCATCCCGCCCCAGCAGTTCGATGAACTCGCAAGCCTGAGCGAAGAGAGGTCGCTCGCCGCTGTCCTGCGCCATCGGCTTGAAAAGCTGACCTGCCATTTTCCGCTTCGCGAGAACTATTTTGCCTGGCAGGCCTTCGCGCGGCGCTATCCGCTGCCGCACGAGGGCGACCTGCCGCCCTACCTGCAGGCTTCGCGATACGAGACGATCCGTGATCTTGCCGATCGCGTCGTCGTCCATCACGAAAGCCTCACGGAACTGCTTGCCCGCAAACCTGCTTCGTCGGTGGACCGTTACGTGTTGCTCGACGCGCAGGATTGGATGAGCGACCGGCAGTTGAACGATCTCTGGGGCGAAATCACCCGCACGGCGGATTCGGGCGCCGTGGTGATCTTCCGCACGGCCGCCGAAGCGAGCATCCTCCATGGACGCGTTTCGCCCGCACTGCTCGACCAGTGGCACTACGACGCCGAGGCTTCGCGGAAACTCGGCGCCATGGACCGTTCGGCGATCTACGGCGGCTTCCACATCTACCAGAAGAAAGCATGAGCGCCGTGCAGGTGGCTGAGAACAATCACGCCAGGCTCATGGACCGGATGTACCGGTATCAACGGTACATCTATGACGCCACCCGGAAATACTACCTGTTCGGGCGCGATACGATGATCCGCGAACTTGAGGCGCCGCCCGGCGCCTCAGTCCTGGAAGTCGGCTGCGGAACCGGTCGCAATCTCGCCCTGATCGGCGATCTCTATTCGGGGGTACGCCTCTTCGGCCTCGACATTTCCGCCGAGATGCTGGCAAGTGCCCGCGCAAAGCTAGGCCGGAAGAACCGGCCGGCCGCGACCCTCATCGTCGCCGACGCCACGAATTTCAGCGCTGCCGATTTCGGCGAAAGCGGTTTCGACCGCATCGTCATTTCCTATGCTTTGTCGATGATTCCCGAATGGGAAAGAGCCATCGATGCGGCAATTGCGGCTCTCAAGCCCGGTGGCTCGCTGCACATCGCCGATTTCGGCCAGCAGGAGGGGTGGCCCGGCGGCTTCCGTCGCCTCCTCCAGGCATGGCTCAGGCGATTCCACGTCACCCCGCGCGAAATGCTCTTCGACGTCCTCCACCGGAACGCCGAGCGCCAGGGGGCGGCACTTGAGCTGGAATCGATCGGCAGAGGCTATGCCTGGCTTGCCGTCTACCGTCGAAAGGCCGCGGTCGAATAGACCGGCTGGCCCGTGCGGTCCCTACAGCGCCGAGCGTCGTATCGGGCGCGCAAAGATCGCTGTAGCACTTTGAACTGCTGCATGTCTTGCTGCATGTCTTTGTCCTTAGATCGAGGTCGATTTAAGTCGATTTAAGGAGACATGCAGTAGCCTGTTCTCGTTGCAGACATGACTACAATTATGACTTGAGCTAACGCAATTTTTACGATGATATGATGAAAAGGAGGGCACGCCTCCCTGGGGGACATCGCAAAAACATGGAAGCCATTGCGTGAGGCAGGATCGTCTTTCGTCTCCAAACGGAACCCTCATGCGCCGGCTTCTTCTGGCCCTGCTGCCAATCGCGACCCTTCTGTCCGCCTGCTCGTCCACCGATTACGATCTCGTGAATACGGCCTCCATATCGCCGCGCTTCCATGATACCGACCCGCAGGACTTTGGCGGGCGTACGCCGCACCGTCACAGCATTCACGGCATCGATATCTCGAAGTGGAATGGCAATATCGATTGGGCGAGGGTCAAGAATTCCGGCGTGTCCTTCGCCTTCATCAAGGCCACCGAGGGCAAGGATCGGCTCGATGCCCGGTTCAACGAATATTGGCCCCAGGCTCGCGCCGTCGGAATCGCCTACGCACCCTACCATTTCTACTATTTCTGCTCGACCGCCGACGCTCAGGCCGACTGGTTCATCGCCAATGTGCCGAAGAGCGCTGTCCATCTGCCGCCGGTGCTCGACGTCGAATGGAATGGGGAATCGAAGACTTGCCGCTACCGCCCTTCGCCGGAAACCGTGCGCGCCGAAATGAAGCGGTTCATGGACCGGCTTGAAGCCCATTACGGCAAGCGCCCGATCATTTACACCTCGGTCGACTTCCATCGCGACAATCTCGTCGGCGCGTTCAACGACTATCACTTCTGGGTTCGCTCAGTCGCCAAACACCCTAAGGATATCTATGTCGACCGCCGCTGGGCCTTCTGGCAGTACACCAGCACCGGCGTCATTCCGGGGATAGACGGCCATACGGATATCAACGCCTTCGCCGGTTCCGCCAAGAACTGGCAGAAGTGGGTCGCTGCCGTCTCGCAGGCAAGATAGGCGCAGCTTTCTTCATTCCGTCATAAAGCTCTGGAAAGGCATTGGCGGATTTGCTCCAGGACAGATTTGCGAAGACCGGCTGCTTCGACGGTGGCGGCCATGGAAAGGATCTCAGATGCGCAAGGCCCTTCTCTCCCTCGGACTGCTCGCGCTTGCCAGCACCTCGGCGCTGGCGCAAACCCAAGCCCAGGCCGAGACAAGTGCGCCTGTCGCCTGCGGCGGTGATCTCCAGGCCTTTCTTGAAGGGGTCAAGGCCGAGGCGATCGCGCGCGGCGTTCCCGCCGAGGTCGCCGACCGTGCGCTTGCGGGAGCGTCCATCGACCGGAAGGTGTTGAGCCGTGACCGCGCCCAAGGCGTCTTTAAGCAGACCTTCACCGAATTTTCGAAGCGTACCGTCAGCAAGGCCAGGCTCGATATCGGCGCGCAGAAGATGCGGGAATATGCCGAAGTCTTCGCACGCGCAGAACAGGAGTTCGGCGTGCCGGCACCGGTGATAACCGCATTCTGGGCGATGGAGACGGACTTCGGCGCGGTCCAGGGCGACTTCAACACGCGCAATTCCCTGGTAACCTTGGCGCATGACTGTCGCCGCCCGGAGATGTTCCGACCGCAGCTTCTCGCCGCGATCGACATGGTCAAGCACGGCGATCTCGACCCTGAGACGACCACCGGCGCCTGGGCCGGCGAGATCGGCCAGGTACAGATGCTGCCGGAGGATATCATCGCCTATGGCGTCGACGGCGATGGCGACGGCCATGTCAATCTCAAGAAGAGTGCGCCGGACGCCATCCTGACCGCGGCGAAGTTCATTCAGAGCCTCGGCTTCAAGGCCGGGCAACCCTGGATACAGGAAGTCATCGTTCCCGATCAGCTTCCCTGGGAAAAGACCGGACTTCAGCCGGGCATGGCGGCGGGCGACTGGTTTGCACTCGGTGTACAGCCGCGCGACGGCAATACCGCGCACAACTCGCTGGAGGCCTCCCTGGTGCTGCCGCAGGGCCGCAAGGGTGTCGCCTTTCTCACCTATCCGAACTTCAACATCTATCTCGAATGGAACCAGTCCTTCATCTATACGACTTCGGCTGCTTATTTCGCCACGCGTCTCGCCGGCGCGCCGCCTTATCAGTCCGGCAATCCGGACCCCGGGTTGGGTGACGCGGAAATGAAGGCGCTTCAGGAAAAGTTGCAGGCGCTCGGCCACAACGTCGGCAAGATCGACGGCATTCTCGGCGCCGGCACGCGCACGGCCCTGCAGAAGGAACAGTTGAAGCTCGGCCTTCCTGCCGATGGCTGGGCGACTCCGGAAGTGCTCAACGCGCTCTGAAGCCAGAGCGCCTCAGACAGTGACAAGAAGCGGGTGGCAAAGCTCGCTTTCGCTTGCTACCGCATGTCTCGTCTCAGATCGACCGATGCCGCCCCAATCAGAGCAGGCACCCATGCTTTCATCCGAAAAGAGCGTACAGACCAGCATGAGTTTGCGCCTTTGGACGCTACTGATGCTGCTTGGTCTCATCTGGGGTGGCTCCTTCTTCTTCGCGCGCGTCGCCGTCGCCCATGTGCCGCCTTTCACCCTGGTGCTTGTACGCGTCGCTCTCGCCGCTCTCGCCTTGCACCTTTACCTGCGTGGCCGTCATGGGCTCTATTCTGCCCTCTTCACGCGCTGGCGGGAATTCCTGCTGATGGGTCTCATCAACAATGCGATCCCGCACGCCTTCATCTTTCTCGGTCAAACCCATATCGGTGCTGGCCTCGCCGCCATCCTGAATGCGACGACGCCCGTTTGGACGGTGCTGATCGCCAATATGGCGACTGAGGACGAGAAGCTGAACGCGGCCAAGATCAATGGTTGCCTGCTCGGGCTTGCCGGAACGGTGGTGCTGATCGGACCGGGTGCCTTGCTGGACGTCTACGGCCGAAGCGGCAATGTGCCGCTCTGGGCGTTGGTGCTGCCAGTGCTCGCTGCGGTCAGCTATGGCATTTCCGCTACCTATGGCAAGCGGTTCCGCGATCTCGCGCCGCCGGTCACGGCCGCCGGACAATTGACCGCCTCGACGCTCCTCATGCTGCCGGTCGCGCTCGTCGTCGATACGCCCTGGACCCTGCCGGTCCCGCCTCTTTCACCTCTTTTGGCCGTTCTTGGACTCGCCCTCGTATCCACCGCCTATGCCTATATCCTCTTCTTCCGGATCATGGCGGAGGCGGGCGCCACCAACACGTCACTGGTGACGTTACTGGTTCCGCCGAGCGCAATCCTGCTTGGATTTCTCTTTCTTGGGGAAACGCTGCAGCCGGTCGACCTCGCAGGAATGGCTTTGATCGCATCGGGTCTCGTCCTTCTCGATGGGCGAGTGCTCAAGCCGCGCCGGCCGAGCTGAGTGAATCGGCAGACCTGCCGTCCAGCCGCCGGCGCATTCACGAGACGTTACAGCCATTCATATTAACGCCCCGGCAGTAAATATGAAAAAAATGTGGCGACGAGACTTTTCATAGGAAATCAAGCGCTTACGCCTGTGAATTAGCGAAGGCTGCGGGCTTGCTTTCGCGCTGCAGCACAAGTTTTGCTTTGAAGCGCCGTGATTTCACCCTATGTTTTACCCGTCAACGCAGGGAGGATCATCCTATGGGACTAACACATTCGTTGAATGTCCTCATGATCAGTGCAGCGTTCGCGTTCGTGGCCGTTATGATCTTCGTCTGATGAAAGGCCGCTGAAACTTCATTACGAACATCCATCTAGCAGCAACGATGAGAGGCAGGCCGCTCCGAGAGCACCCGGTCTAGACGCTGCGATGAAATGATGCCCATGAGCGCCGTAACCGTTCATGGGCTTTTGTTTTGAAACCGATTTGGACTCACAGCACGCTGTTGCCTTCCCGCCACAATTCCTGCCCGTCTCCTACAATTCGCAATTGCAGGCTTGCTCTTCAGCCGAACTCGTGTAAGCTGACAAAGCTTGCTATTCAAACAGAGGAGGCGTGAAATGAATACAGTTCTCGTGTCTGTGCGCCTCTCTGGCGGAACGGCTCTCAAGGCTTCGATGTGCCATGCGTATTGGCCGAGCCGATTTGCCTTCTAGGGCCTCTGATCCCTGGATTTCCGCTATTTGGCGTTTTCCCATTTTGATCTGACGTGATCGGTTGACGAAGCGACCACTCGCGATTCGGTCTCCGCATCTGCGCGTCTTTCGATATCGAGAGGACCTGGCCACATCGTTGTGCCGGGAGAGAACCATCATGCGTGAAGCACAATTGTTAGTTGATAACCCAGCGACGGCGATCGATGAGCTGTTCCGGAAATTCGGCGTCTGGAAAACCGCGCAAGCGCTGCTCCTGGCCGTCTGGAGGCGCCGTCAAACGCAGAACCACATCTCGCATCTGCCGAATCGCATGCGCCGCGATATCGGCCTTCCCGAGAGTGAGGACCTGCTGGATGTCCGGTTTCCCATGTGGGATGTCCGACTATGAGCAGGGCACGGTGGCGCGAACTTACGGCGCGCCACCCCTTCTCAGCGCGCACAGTTCAATGCATGTCCCTGTCCCTGGATAGTTGGATCGAGGACACAGGGGCGTGGTCGCATCACCTCGGAGGCGCGCTGTGTAATGCGGCGCGCCTTAACCCGCCGCGGCAGTCCTGCTCGTCTGCCGCTCCACTGCCGCTTGTTGGTCACGGCCCGCCGCCCGGGCGCAGCCAACGAGATCACAGACGGCAGCAACGAGCGGCGAGCGGTTCATGGTATAGATGTGAAAATCCTGCACGCCCCGCCGGGCGAGGTCGACGATCTGCTCTGCGGCGATATGGCTTGCCTCCGTGAACCGCTCCTCCGGCTGATCGTCAAGATGAGCGAGTCGTGAGACGACTGCCTCCGGAACCCTGGCGCCGCACAGCCCGGCAAATTTCATCACCTGCGCGAGGTTGTTGATCGGGAGGATGCCCGGAACGACCGGGATGTCGATGCCTGCACGCCGCAACCGTTCGAGGTAACGCTCGAAATCGTCATTGTCGAAAAAGAACTGGGTAATTGCCCGTGTCGCGCCATTGTCGACCTTGCGCTTCAACATGTCGATGTCGGCTGCGACATCCGCGCTCTCGGGATGTTTTTCCGGGTAGGCGGAAACCGAAATCTCGAAATCGCCGCGGGCTCTAAGCGCCTTCACCAGTGCTGCGGCGTTTTCATAGCCGCCCGGGAAAGGCTGGTAGGCGCTACCAACGCCGCCCTGCGGATCGCCCCTCAGCGCCACGAAATGGCGCACGCCGCAGGCGACGAATTCCTCAATCACCGCATCGACCTCGGCCTCGGGCGCGCCGACGCATGTCAGATGTGCGGCTGTGTTCTTGAGCCCCATCTCGCCGATCATGCGCTTGACGGTCGTCAGCGAGCGGGCCTTGGTCGATCCGCCGGCGCCATAGGTGACGGTCTGGAAGGTCGGCACGAACACGGAGAGATCCGCCACCGTCCGAAAGAGCTGTCCCTCCATCTCTTCGTTCTTCGGCGGGAAATATTCGAAGGAGAGCCTGAGGGTGCCGCGTTCGGCAGGGTAAAGCGTCCGTGCATTCATTCTCAAAGTCCCCCCACCTGAAGACGCTGGCGCGGCATGTCGGTGATGCTTTCGGCGGCACGCTCATCGCGGGCCAGCCAGATCGTTACCGTCAGTTTTCCTTCGTCAGCGCCTTCCGGCGCGAGGTCCGTCGTCGTTTCGAGCGCAAGACCGGCCTGCTGCAGCCAATCCTCCATCATCTGGTGCGAGAACCCGAGACGCGCATGCGCATGCTCGTCGCGCAGATATTCGAGCCCATGCGGGGCGAAGTCGATGATCACAAGCCGGCCGCCCGGCGCAAGCATGCGCGCGGCCTCCGCGATTGCCGCTTCTGGCTCGTCGAGATAGTGCAGAACCTGGTGGATCGTGACCAGGTCGAAGGATTGGCCGTCGAGCGGCAGGTTGAAGATGTCACCATGGCGAATCGACGCCTTGGTGATGCCCGCCCTGTCGAGGTTCGAGCGCGCCACCGCCAGCATGTCGCGGCTGGCGTCGACGCCAATACCGCGCCGGTAGATTCCCTCGAAAAGCTGCAAAATGCGGCCGGTGCCGGTGCCGAGATCGAGCAGCGTGTCGACTGGCTCCTCGCCCACCATCGCCTTCAGGGCCGCCTCGACATCGCCCTCGCTCACATGCAGGCGCCTGAGTTCGTCCCACTCCGCGGCATTGCGGCTGAAATAGGCCTGCGCCTTCTCGGCGCGCGCCTTCTTCAACGTCGCAAGCCGCTTCGCGTCCCTGCCAAGAATGGCATCATCGGGAGCGGCCGCCGCGAGCAGTTCACGCACCAGCGCGACGCGCCCGCCCTCCTGCCGCAGCCGAAAATAGGCCCAGGCGCCCTCCTGGTAGCGGTCGATCAGCGCGACCTCAGCCAAGAGCTTCAGGTGCCGCGAAATGCGCGGCTGGGACTGGCCGAGGATTTCGGTAAGATCGGTCACGGTCAGGTCGCCGGCGGCGAGCAACGCCAGAAGTCGCATCCGCGTCGGCTCGCCCGCCGCCTTCAGGACGTCTACCAAGGCATCCAAGCCAAGCATTTCGCGATCACCCATCATCACCCTCATCAACACATAAAGATATCTTTATGTAAAATGTGGGTGGCGTGCAAGCGATATTGCGCGGAAAGGCAATGCGTTGACGTAGGCAGGACAGGTGGCTTCGGACTGCCATCCGGGAGCGCCCCCTCGGTCCAGCCGACGGGCCGTGAAGCGGCAGCGAGGCGGACACCAATCTCGCATAAAGCCGTGTCGAGCGGCAGTTCCCTTGTCGCGCTGGTGGAGGAGCGCGGGTGATGACGAGCATCTTCCGCCCCGACGGATTTCGGCAAACACCACAGGAATGAGTCACCGAGGCGTCCGGCCCCCAAGGCGGCGCCCGTCCTCGGTTCCCCTGGGAGCGGCTGGAGGTGGTCACCGGCTTTCGTACAAAGGCGATCCGAGCGGCAGTCGCCGCCCGTGTTCATCCTTGCAGGCACCGCAAGGCACGAGCCGACAACCCCATCGCTCCGCCTGCTGGGATCGACTGCTCCGCGTCCGTTCGGGCCACCGACTTAGCGCGTCAAGCGCTTGTAGGTCACGCGCTTCGGATTGACCGAATCCGGCCCCAGGCGGCGGATCTTGTCCTTCTCGTAATCCTCGAAGTTGCCCTCGAACCATTCGACGTGGCTGTCACCCTCGAAGGCAAGGATGTGGGTCGCCAGGCGGTCGAGGAACATGCGGTCGTGGCTGATGATGACCGCGCAGCCGGCGAAGTTTTCGAGCGCGTCCTCGAGCGCCGCGAGCGTCTCCGTATCGAGGTCGTTGGTCGGCTCGTCGAGCAGCACGACGTTGCCGCCGGATTTCAGCATCTTGGCGAGGTGAACGCGATTGCGCTGACCGCCGGAGAGCGTGCCGACCTTCTGCTGCTGGTCGCCGCCCTTGAAGTTGAAGGACGAGCAATAGGCGCGCGAATTGACCTCATGCTTGCCCAGCTTGATGACGTCGTTGCCGCCGGAGATCTCTTCCCAGACCGTCTTGTTGGGGTCAAGTGCGTCGCGGCTCTGGTCTACATAGGCGAGTTGCACGCTGTCGCCGATCCTGAAGGAGCCCTCATCCGGCTGTTCCTGGCCGGTGATCATGCGGAACAGCGTCGTCTTACCGGCGCCATTCGGTCCGATGACGCCGACAATGCCGCCGGGCGGCAGCTTGAAGGTCAGGCCCTCGATAAGGAGCTGGTCGCCGTAGCCTTTGGAAATATTGTCCGCCTCGATCACCACCTGACCCAGCCGTTCACCGACCGGAATGATGATCTGCGCGTCACCGGGGCGCCGTTCGGCGGCTGCCTTGACGAGCTCGTCATAGGCGCGGATTCGCGCCTTGGATTTCGCCTGACGCGCCTTCGGGCTCGAGGCGATCCACTCCTGCTCGCGGCCGATCGCCTTCTGGCGGGCGGCCTCCTCGCGACCCTCCTGCGCCATGCGCTTCGCCTTGGCTGCGAGATAGGCGGAATAGTTGCCCTCATAAGGAATGCCGCGACCGCGGTCGAGCTCGAGGATCCAGCCCGTGACGTTGTCGAGGAAGTAGCGGTCGTGCGTGATCATCAGCACGGCGCCGGGGTATTCGCGCAGGTGCTTTTCGAGCCAGGCGATTGTCTCGGCATCGAGATGGTTTGTCGGTTCGTCGAGGAGCAGGAGGTCCGGCTGCGAGAGCAGCAGCTTGCAGAGCGCGACGCGACGCTTCTCACCGCCCGAAAGATTGTTGACGTCGGCGTCGCCCGGCGGGCAACGCAGCGCGTCCATCGCCATTTCCACCTGACTCTCGAGATCCCAGAGGTTCTGGCTGTCGATGATGTCCTGGAGCTTTGCCCCTTCTTCCGCCGTCTCGTCGGAATAGTTCATCATCAGCTCGTTGTAGCGGTCGAGGATCGCCTGCTTGGCGGCAACACCCTCCATGACATTTCCCAGCACTGTCTTTGCGGGGTTGAGCTGCGGCTCCTGCGGCAGGTAGCCGACGGTTGCCCCATCGGCGACCCAGGCTTCGCCGGTATATTCATGGTCGAGCCCGGCCATGATCCTGAGAACGGTGGATTTGCCGGCGCCGTTCGGCCCGAGAATGCCGATCTTGGCGTCCGGGTAGAAGGAGAGATGGATGTTTTCCAGGACCTTCTTGTTGCCATAGGCCTTGTTGAGCCCGGCCATGTGATAGATGAACTGACGTGCCATAAAAGCGAATGCTCCGCGTCGAGAAGGGGGAATTTGCCCGCTATGTAGGCGAATTATGGTGGCGGGGCAATCCGCAAAGGTTTTGCCCACGCCAATCCCTCTCTCGCGGCGTGACGTATCGATCAGCCCTTCCCAGCCGCGTCCACGATCCCGCTCGAGCATTTGAACTCGGTCGAGCCCGCCGCCTGGATCAGGTTTTTCAGATCCGCCTTGCCGGCCAAGTCGCCGGAAAGCCCGATGGTGAACCCTGTAATCACGCTTCTCCCGGCAACCGTCTGGCAGCGCATGCGCACGCGGTCGCCCGCGCCAGCCCCGAAGCTCGTGTCGAATGCCGCCTTGATCTCCTTTTCTCCGAGCTCTGAGCCGACCTTGCCGGCAAAGAGCGCTCGCACAGCGGAATCGTTCAGCTGGTCGAGCAAACGGAGCTGGAGGGCGAAATAATCCTCGGCATTGGCCGCCTGGCAGGTGCCGCTGCGCAGCCACTGATGGCGATCGAGGCCGGACTTCACCCCCGGCATCGCGACCAGCAGGCGCGCGGCAGTCTCATCCGCGACGGCGAGTTTTGGCAGGTCGAGCCAGTCGCCCTTGCGATCGCGCGCCTTGAGCTCTGCCTCGACGCCGCAATAGCTTTTCTTGAGCGGCCAGAGGCCGTGGAGCGAAAAATGCGTCGCGTCGAACCGCTCGGCGGACTGGTCCGCGCACTCCTTGCGCGTTGGCCGCGTCTCGCAGAAACCCGGCTGCCAGCTGACCGCCAGAACATATTCCGTTCTGCTCGAAGCTTCCGCCGCGCCTCCATCAGCTGGCGCCTCCTCTGCCGCGGCAACGGACGCCAGTCCCAGCGCCAATGCAAATCCCCCAACCCTTACCAGATACATCACTGCCCGCACTGCCATGGTGGCCTCCGCTGGAAAACAAAACAGGAACAAACAAACAACAAAAGCGGGAAAATTGCAACCCCTGCTGAACAGTTGCGGATTCGTTCTGATCTCATGCGCAACGAGCAACAAGCGGCGATTGCCTTTGGCGAGCAAATCGATTTGATATGCCTGCGGCATTCGGCCGGTGGTGAAGTGTTCGGGAGCATGGCATGTTCGGGCAGGTGAGCACGCTTCAGAGCCCGACTGGCGCAGCACTCTCCTGGCGGCATTGTCCCGCCGCAGTCGGTCCATTGGGCCTTCTTCTGATCAGCCATGGCCTTGCCGAGCACTCCGGTCGATACGGCCGTTTTGCCCAGGCAATGGCTGCCCGCGGTTTCCACGTCTACGCGCACGACCATCGCGGGCATGGGCGAAGCCGCGCGCCCGACGCCCAGCTCGGGCTGTTTGCCCATCGCGGCGGCGCCGAAAAGGTCATCGCCGACCTGCGCGCTGTGCGCGAGATGGCCGTCGCCCGCCATCCTGGCCTGCCGGTCATCCTCTTCGGCCACTCGATGGGCGGGCTGATTGCACTCAACGCCGCTGAGACCCACCCCGAGCTCTACGACGCCCTCGCGGTCTGGAACTCCAATTTCCGGCCGGGCGTTCCCGGCCGCGCCGGGCAGGCAGTCCTTGCGATCGAGAAGGCGTTGAAAGGCTCGGACGTGCCGAGTCTCATGATGTCGCGACTCACCTTCGGCGCCTGGGCTTCGGCCATTCCGGAACGAAAGACCCCCTTCGACTGGCTGTCGCGCGATCGAGAGGAGGTCACGAGATACGTCGCCGACCCGCTTTGCGGCTTCGATGCCACCGTTTCGCTCTGGATCGACATCTTCAGCCTTGCCTTCGCCGGCGCGCAAACAGGCCGGCTGACGCGGCTGCCGGCGCACCTTCCCGTTCACCTCGTCGGCGGCGGCGCCGATCCATCCACCGGATCCGGAGCCGTCGTGCGCTGGCTCGGCGATCGGATGAGGGCGCGCGGGATGACCGAGGTCGCGGTTGTCATCCACGAGGACATGCGCCACGAGACATTGAACGAAATCGGCCGCGATCAGGCGACGGAAGACTTCGCCGCCTGGTGCCAGAGGGCAGTCGGCGCGAAGGACACGACATCATGAACGACATCGCCCTTCGCGGATTTTCGACCGACCAGCGCGTCAGCTACGGATTGACGCTGATGGTCCTGTCGGTCTTGGTCTCGCCGGCGATCGACATTCTCGCCAAGCTGGCGATCGCCACCGTCCCGGCTGCCGAGATAACAGCCGCTCGCTTCCTGTTGCAGGTCGTCTTCATCCTTCCGATCGTGGTCGCCCGGGGCAGGCTGTTCGATCTCACCTGGAGGAAGAGCGCTCTGCATGCGCTGCGCGGCGGTCTTTTGCTGCTGACGATGCTTTCCTTCATCACCACTCTGAAGGTCATGGAGGTTGCCGATGCCATCGCCATCTTCTTCGTCGAGCCGATCATCCTCACCATTCTCGGCAGCATTTTCCTGAAGGAGGCGATCGGCTGGCGCCGCTACACGGCCTGCGCCGTCGGTTTCCTCGGCGCGCTCCTCGTCATCCAGCCGAGCATGCAGGAGGTCGGCCCGATCGCGCTCCTGCCGATCGTCGCCGCTTTCACGCTTGCGGCGTTCCTGCTCGTCACCCGCATGGTCGCACAGAACGAGGATCCCTGGTCGATGCAATTTCACGCAGGCATCTGGGGCGGACTTTTCTGCCTGGTGATGCTCGCGCTGGGCGAAGGCACGGGCTCGAGCGTCTTCGACCCCGTATGGCCGGATGGTCGCGTCTGGGTCTATCTCGTGGGCGTCGGCATCACCGCGACGATTTCCGGCGTGCTCGCCGTCTATGCCTACCGCGCCGCGCCGGCCTCGGTTCTTGCGCCGCTGCAGTATCTGGAGATCGTATCGGCGACGATCCTCGGCTGGCTCGTGTTCGGCGATCTTCCGGACGCGCTGAAATGGCTAGGTATCGCGATCATCATCACCTCGGGGCTCTATATCATTTGGCGCGAACGCAAGCTGCAGAAGTCCGCGAGCGTGCCGCCGGTCTCGCCGGCGATTTGAAGGCGCGGCTTTGAAGAGATGCAAAGCAATCGGGAGGAGTTCGGATGAAGACGGGTGGACAATTGATCGTCGAGGCACTGGTCGCCAATGGCGTGAAGCGCGTTTCCTGCGTGCCGGGAGAAAGCTATCTGGCTGTGCTCGACGCTCTCTACGACACCGAGATCGACGTCGTTGTCTGCCGGCAGGAGGGAGGCGCGGCGATGATGGCGGACGCCTGGGGCCGGCTGACCGGCGAGCCCGGCATCTGCATGGTCACTCGCGGTCCCGGCGCTACCAATGCGTCGGCGGGGCTACATGTCGCCCGGCAGGATTCGATTCCCCTGATCCTCTTCGTCGGTCAGGTGCAGCGCGATGCGCGAGAACGCGAAGCGTTCCAGGAAATCGAGTATCGGCGCGCCTTCACTGAAATCGCAAAATGGGTAGGCGAGATCGACGATCCGGCGCGCATCCCGGAATTCGTTACCCGTGCGTTTTCCATGGCTACCTCCGGCCGCCCGGGCCCGGTGGTGCTGACCCTGCCGGAGGATATGCTCACCGAAAGCGCCGAAGCTCCCGCCGCGCGCCCTTACCAGCCGGTCGAAAGCCATCCGGGAGCGAGCCAGATCGGCCGACTCGCGGCGCTCCTTGCCGAAGCAAGACGTCCGCTCGCCATTCTCGGCGGCACCCGCTGGACGGCTGAAAGCGTCGCTGGATTCCAACGGTTCGCCGAGCGCTGGCATCTCCCGGTCGGCTGCTCCTTCCGACGGCAGATGCTATTCGATCACCTGCACCCGATGTATGCGGGCGACGTCGGCATCGGCATCAATCCCGCACTCGCCACGGAGATAAAGGGGGCCGATCTTCTCCTCTTGATCGGCGGACGGTTCTCGGAAATGCCTTCGTCCGGCTACACGCTCGTCGACGTGCCCTATCCGAAGCAGACGCTCGTGCATGTCCATCCCGATCCGAGCGAGCTCGGCCGCGTCTATCGCCCGGATCTGGCGATTACCGCCAGCCCCAGCGACTTCGTTGCCGCGCTCGGCACCGTGAGCCCCGCCGCCGAGACGGGCTGGTCCGCCCGCACCGCAGCGATGCATGCCTCCTATCTAAGATGGTCGACGCCGCCGGAAACAGGCCCGGGCGACGTTCGGATGGGCCCGATCATGAGTTGGATCGAAGCGAACACGGCCCCCGACACGATCTTCACCAACGGCGCCGGAAACTACGCGACCTGGCTGCACCGCTTCCACCGCTTCCGCGGTTACGGCACGCAGGCGGCGCCTGCCTCCGGCACGATGGGCTACGGCCTGCCGGCGGCGGTGGCGGCCAAGCATCTGCATCCCGACCGCGAAGTCATCTGCTTCGCCGGCGACGGCTGCTTCCTGATGCATGGACAGGAATTCGCAACCGCAATCCGGTACGGATTGCCGATCATCGTGCTTGTCATCAATAACGGCATTTACGGGACTATCCGCATGCACCAGGAGCGCGAGTATCCCGGTCGCGTCAGCGCCACGGACCTCACCAATCCGGATTTTGCCGCACTTGCCCGTGCCTATGGCGGTCACGGGGAGATCGTCGAGCGAACGGAAGAATTCGCCGACGCCTTCCTGCGGGCGCGCGCCAGCGGCAAGCCGGCAATCGTCGAGATCAAGCTCGACCCGGAGGCGATCACGCCGACGCGCACACTGAGCGATATCCGGAACGGATGAGAAATCTTCAAACCGATGCTGCCCGTTGTGGCCAGTCCGTCGGGCACTTCCGCCCGTTACTCGCACTCGATGACATGCGGTTCTATCATCTCTTCCAGGCGAACGGTCTTCAGCCGCGGATATGCACGGTCTGCTGGTAGACGGCGGTAGAGCGGGCGCCGGAGCGACAATAGCCGAGCATCGGCCGTGGGAATTCGTCGAGGGCGTCGACCATGCGGGTGACCGCGTCGGCGGTCACACCCATCGGACCGACGGGAATATGAGCGATTTCCAGCCCAAGCTCCTCGGCACGCGCGGCGATCGCATCGAAAGTCGGCTGGTCGGGCACTTCGAAATCCGGACGGTGGCAGACGATGGATTTGAATCCGAGCGCCTTGATCTCGTCGAGGTCTTCGACCGTGATCTGGCCCGAAACCGAATATTCATCGTTGATCTGGCGAATGTCCATGATGGCGGTTCCTCATGACTATTTTGCCTTGGTGTAGGCCGGGCACCGGGCGGCGTCAATCGTGAAGCGGGTTCAAGCGACGCGAAGCGCGAGGCCATAATCTCGCGACTGGCCCGGTTCCATGCAGGCGAGTTCGCCGCTTGCGCGGAGCTGCGGCCGTTTGGCGAGCTGATGTGAAGCCGGCTCGATGCTGATGACGTCGGCGCAGCCGCGCTGGCAACGCCACATCTGCAGGAACGGCAGCGTGTCCGTCCGAAATCGGACATGCAGGCTGCGGCCTTCGAGCCCCGGCAGCGGGCCAAGCGCGACCTCCCCCCATCCATCCTGGCTGGCTACAGCCGGCGTGCAGAAATGCGCGCTCTCGCCCTCCCCGAAGCGCCAGGGCTGCGAACCGCCCTCCACCGATGGAGCTTCGATCCGCGTCTCCGCTCCGAGCAGCCGGCCGCCAATATTGACGTGATACATCATCATCGGCGCGAAGCCTGTGGCTCCGATATTGAGGACACGATCCTGAAGCGTCACGCCTTCGCCGTCCGGTTCGACCTGCCAGAAGCGCTCTATCGCCGCCCTGCCGCCGCAAGCGAGATCGACTTCGGTGATGCCGGTGCAATGGAAACCGTTTTGAGAGATTTCCGTGCGGCTGACCGGAGTCCCCGAAAGCGAACCATGCAGCGGATAGCAGGCGCCGTCGCCGCGTCCGTCCACCGGCTCCGGATGGCGAATGTGATCGGGACCGCAGGTGAAGAGAAACCCGGCAAGCGCGCGATCGATTCGCCGATCCCCGTTCGGTGGGATAGCCTCACCCGGCGACAGGTCGACTCCGGTAACGACGAAGGCGGCGATGTCGAGCGCCGAAGATCGGTCGAACACGAGGTAGCCGTCCGCGCGGTCGTCCGCGTCAAGCCTGGTCTTCATGCGCACCCTCCTTTTGTTGCCCCGCGGAATTAGATCAGAGACAGCCCAACGTAGCTCGACCCTCTTCGGTGCCTTCGACATGAACCAATCGGAAGAAAAGCCGTTATGGATTCAAGGAGGTTGAATGGGCGCAGTGAAAGCCAGCCGAGATCGTTGTTGCGCGGCCGGAAAAGCCTGCATACTACGATTTAAGGGATTGTTCATGATGATTTCACTTTTTTCACATTAACGTCGAAATCCATATGTACCGCCGCAGAGCAGCCAACCATGACGACAGGTTCTTTCGTGACATCAGCGACCCGCATCGGCCTTTCGCTTTTCGCCGCAATCGGCCTTATCGCCGTGGAGCTTGTGCCTGCACGCGCGCAGGAGGGTTACGGCGGTTTCTGGGGCGAGCCGGACGTTCTGCTGGTGACGCCTGAAGGCGACATCCTCGACTACGTGCCGGATAGCGGCGAAGTCCGCGCCATGCGCGACCGTCGCGGTCGTACGGTTCTGGTCGACCCTTGGGGCAATGTCGTCGCCACGGTGGTGCCGAATGACGGCTATGCCGTCCGCCGCCGCGGATACGGCGCCGATGTCTATTCGAACCGGCGCGACCCGGAATACGGCTATTCCGAGCCAGGCGATTATACCGGAACCGTTCCCGAATACCGTGACGCGACGCCTGCGCCGGTGGAGCGCGAGGACCTTCCGAACAGCCTGCCTTCGCTTGGCGACGAGCAGGCCGCCTACGATCCGCAATACGAAGATCCTCTGCAGCAGCCGATGCCGCCGGCGGCACCCGTAACCAACAAGTCAAAGGCGGAAATCACAGCGCTGCAGGTCTTCCTCGACCGAGAAGGGTTCTCGCCAGGCGTGATCGACGGCAAGATGGGCTCGAACGTCACGAAGGCGATAGAGGCCTGGCAGCAGGCGACCGGCGAAACACTGGACCCGAACAATACCGAGGACATTCTCGAGCGGCTGCGCTTCAGCGGCGGCCTGCCGATCACCACCTACACCATCACAGCCGCCGATGCGGCCGGTCCCTATGTCGCCTCGATCCCGGAAGACTATGCGCACAAGGCGCTTCTTCCGCATCTCTCCTTCACGTCCACCGCCGAAATGCTCGGCGAGAAGTTCCACATGGACGAGAACTATCTGCGTGAGCTCAATCCGGGTGTCGATTTTTCGATCCCCGGCACCACGATCAAGGTCATCAACCCCGGCCCGAACAAGACGGGCAAGGTGGCACGGGTCGTGGCCGACAAGGGGCGCAAACAGGTTCTGGCCTATGACGAGGCGGACAAACTCATTGCTGCCTATCCGGCGACGATCGGTTCCGCGGATACGCCCTCGCCGTCCGGTACCGTGACCGTCCAACGGATCGCCTTCAATCCCGGTTATACCTACAACCCGAAGATAAATTTCAAACAGGGCGCCAACGACAGGATCCTGGAGTTGCGGCCGGGGCCGAACGGACCGGTAGGCACTGTCTGGATCGCGCTTTCGAAGCCAACCTACGGCATTCACGGAACGCCGGACCCGTCCAAGATCGGCAAGACCCAGAGCCATGGCTGCATACGCCTCACCAACTGGGATGCGACCGAGCTCGGCAAGATGGTGAGCCCCGGCGTTACGGTCGAGTTCGTCGACGAGCCCGGGGCGCCGACTTCCGTGGATGTTCTCAGTCGCTATCAATAGTCCGCTTACGCCCGATTGAGGCGGAGCCCCTCGGGACGCCCGACATCGTCGGCCTTCATGACTTCATGAAACATTGTCATGAAAATCCTTGCCGCATTCGCTCTATCACAGGCGAACAATTCCGGCTGACAAAGGAATACCGGCAATGGCGACGGAGCGCCCTCTCCCCAATCTCTGGCATGCGACGGCACCAGCTGCTCCCGAGACCGGCCCCCTCACGGGCGACCGGACGGCCGATGTAGCGATCGTCGGCGGCGGTTTCACCGGTCTTTCGGCCGCCCTCCATCTCGCTGAATTGGGGGTGAAGGCCACCCTGATCGAGGCACAGACGATCGGCCATGGCGGCTCGGGCCGCAATGTAGGGCTCGTCAATGCCGGCATGTGGGTGAAGCCGGACGATCTCGTCGCCACGCTCGGCCCGGCGGCCGGCGACCGCCTGCTTACAGAACTCGGCGACGGCCCGTCCTTGGTGTACGAGTTGGTCGCAAAGCACGACATCGCGTGTGAAGCGGTTCGCAAAGGCACGCTGCACATGGCCGTCGGCGCCCAGGGATTGAGGGAACTGCGCGAACGGGAAGCTCAATGGAAAAGGCGCGGTGCGCCGGTGGAAGTGCTTTCGGCCCAGAAGGCGCATGCGCTCTCCGGCGCGGAAGGCTTCACCGGCGCCCTTCTCGACCGGCGGGCCGGAACGATCCAGCCGCTCGCCTATGCGCGTGGGCTTGCCCGGGCGGTGCTTGCCGCCGGCGCCGAGATTTTCACCAATACGCCGCTCCTCGCCGCCGATCGCAAGGGTGATCTCTGGAAGCTAGCAGCCGGCGACGGCTCGCTCACGGCGCCGCACGTCATTGTCGCCACCGACGCCTACGGCTCGCTCGTCGATGGTGCTCCATGGCGAGCGCAGGCACAGGAACTGACCATCCTTCCCTATTTCCAGTTCGCGACGAATCCTCTTGAAGAAGACGTCGCCTGCAGGATTCTTCCGGAGCGCCAAGGCGCCTGGGACACGGGACTGGTGATGACATCCTTCCGCATGGACCAACAGAACCGACTGATCTTCGGATCGATAGGCAGGCTGGACTCTATCGCCGAGGGCACCCATCGTGCCTTCGCCACCCGGTCGGTGCGCAAGCTCTTCCCCTATATCGGCGATTTCCGTTTCGAATATTGGTGGGACGGACGCATCGGCATGACCGCCAACAACCTGCCGGTCATGCACCTTCTTGCGCCCAACGTCGTTTCCGCCGGCGGCTACAACGGCCGCGGCATTGCGCCCGGAACCGTCTTCGGCCGTGCACTTGCCCGCTATGTCGTCGGCGACGCCACTGCGATCCCGCTCGCCGAAACTCCGGTCACGCCGGACCCCTGGCGCAACCTGAAGTCCGCCTTCTACCACGTCGGCGCCCAGGCGAAGCACTTGATCGATCGGCGGTTCTGATCCGCGCTCGCGCCTGCTCTACAGCGACGCGCGTCTTTGAGCCGCTTTCGAACGACAAAGTCGCTGCAACTCTTTGAATTCTGAACGTCGAGCTTTCCGAAAATCGGTTCCGATTTTTGGCACTACGCAGCAGTCTGGTACCCGGGTGCCGTACCTGCCGTAGCATTGCCGGAGGTGCGGAAGGCGCTGAGGCGAAGGGCGATGTGCTCGACTTCGGCCGTCAGCGCCTGGCTCGACGCATTCGCCTGCTCCACCATGGCCGCGTTCTGCTGAGTGATCGTGTCCATTTGCGCTATCGCGCCGTTGACTTCCTGAAGGCCGGTCGCCTGCTCGGCGGTACTCGCCCGGATCGAGCCGAAGACGGAACTGACCTCCACGACCTGCGCTACGATTTGCTGCAGGGATTGCGCGACCCTGTTGACCGAAGCGACGCCGTCTTCCACCTGTTCCCGCGATTTGGCGATCAGGGATTGGATGTCCTTGGCAGCGTCGGCGCAGCGTTGCGCAAGTCCGCGAACTTCCGAGGCGACCACCGCAAAGCCCCTGCCCGCCTCACCCGCCCTGGCTGCCTCGATGCCGGCATTGAGAGCCAGGAGATTGGTCTGGAAGGCGATCTCGTCGATGACGTCGACGATCCGGGCGATGCTCGTGGAGGAGGATTGTATCTCCTGCATCACGGTGATGGCATGGTTGACGACCTCGCCGCTTTGCTCGGCATTCGTCCGCGCGGCCATCACCGTCGAGTTTGCCCTGTCGGCGCCCTCGGCCGTCTGGCTCACGGTGCGGGTGACCTCCTCGATCGCAGCCGCCGTCTCCTCGAGAGAGGCGGCCTGCCGTTCCGTTCGCCTGGAAAGGTCGTCCGCAGCCGCGGCGATCTCCTTGGCGTTCAGATGGATCTGACTTGCGCCGGCACCGATTCCGCCGATCGCCTCCCCTAGCGCGCCGATCGCTTGGTTGAAGTCCTCTGCGAGTTTCTTGTAGGTGGAGGGCAGTTCCGACGTGATCCGCGCGGTGAGGTCGCCCTCGGAAACCCTGTGGAGCGCCACGCCGAACGTGCGGCTGACGAGTTCCCTTTCGCCTGCGAGAACCTCCTCCTGCACCGCTCGCTGCTTGGCGACGTCCGACGCGTCCAGGTAGACGGAAATCGAAAGGTCCATTTCGAGGAATATCCCCTTGACGAGACTCGCGAGCATCGCCCCGACCTCATTTGGGGAGCTCTTCTTTCGCAACAACCCCCTTCCCTTCGGCCAATGCGCCTTCACCACCTCTTCGATCAGATGTTCTGCGATCAGTGCATAGCCGCCGATATACCAGCGCGGCTCCAAGCCGATCTTCGCATGGACCTGTCCGATCGCATGCACCCTGGCGGAGTACTCGTCATTGAAGTCTCCGTTGACGATGTTTGCCCAATGGCCGACTTGCGCACCCTTGGCAGCCTTCATATGAGCATCGGAAGAGAAGAAGCGGCGCGTTTCCGGCGTCTCGGCCACCTTTGCGTAGAAGCGGTCGAGCGCGGGACCAAGCGCCGTCTGCAAGACGGGCTTCAGCGCCCGGAGCCGGGCTCTGCCGGAGTCGTCCAGTTCCATGAAGGTGAGTCGGCTCGCAATGTCCTCGTTGCCGCGCGCGGCGTGATCGGCTTTCATGCGCAAACTTCCCTGCGTACAAGATCCCTGATTAAGTCATGGAAGGCGCTGAACGAGGAGTGCCGAAATCGGCGTCGGCGTCCACCTGTCGGCCGCTCTCATGGCGGCTGCGCCGTCGGCGGCACAGGCTCACTTTCCGGAGACAGAGGTAAGTCGGCAGGGTAAAGGAAGCCTTACGACAGGTGGTATTCGCGGCGCCAAGCGCAAGTTTTCTATCGGAAATTGATATTCGTCAAACCGAGCCGTGTTCGAGGCGAAACGCTCCGTCCTCACGCTGCGCGCGGCAAAGCCGAGCGCAAGCGAGACATCAATGCGCGGCGTGGTGTTACGGGCAGCAGGGCTTGTATCTCGCTGGCCAGCGCGAAGGCGTTTTCGCGGGCCTTGTCGAGGTTGCTGACCCGGCTTGCATCCATCGTCTGCAGCGTCCCGCCGCATTCGAAGATCTCGCGGTAAGCGGCGCGCTCGATGATCGGCGTGTCGAGGACCGAAACGCCGCGTTCAGCGAGCAGCGCCTTGATCGATTGCAGCGCCCGGGTCGTTACCAGAGAGTTCACCCGCGTCAGCACAACGGAATGCTTGATCCGAACTTTCGCCTTGTCTTGGATCTGTCGGATGAGTTCCAGGATCTGCACTGCTCCCCGCGCGTCCATGGCGCAGCCCTGAACGGGGATCAGCACCTGATCGGAAAGCCCGAGCGCAAGCGCTACGATCGCGTCCTTGGCACCTGCGAGGTCGATCACGATGAAGTCCGCCTCGTCCTTGAGCTCGCGGATGTGACAGGGCAGCGAAGCCGGCGTGATGTGCGAAATCACTTCGAGATTGGGGATGCGACCGGATATCTCCGACCAGCTGGTGATCCAGCGCTGCGGGTCCGCGTCGAGGATCACCACGCGGTTGCCCTGCCGCGCCAGTTCCGTTGCCATGATCAGGGCCGCCGTGGTCTTACCGGCGCCGCCCTTGGCGTTGGCCAATGTAATCACCGCCATCTTCTTCCACCTCATTCTCTCGATGCTCGGTCCCCCCGCGCTTCGGGGCAGATTCGATTAACGGAACCTTTCAGAACATGGTTAACGAAATGGAAATTTCGGCTGGCAAAGATTAACCGTCGCGCCGCCTCTGCAAGCCCTCGCGCATGAGAAAGCCCGGAAAATCAGCGATTTCCGGGCTTTGAAAAAATTAACGAGCGACGACTTCAGATACACTCGACAAAGAGCTTCTTTGCCGCTTCGAGCGTCAGTTCCACCGGATTGCCGCCTGCCGTGGGGTCGACGATCGCCATCCCCGCCATCTCGTCGATGCGGTCGGTGCCGACGTCGAGGGCAGAGAGCTTGTCGGGAACGCCGAGTTCCTCGCGCAATTGCAGCACATAGTCGTAGAAGCCGTCGAAGCCGCCGGAAATGCCGAGATAGGCAGCGGCGCGCGCGATCTTCTCTTCGATCGCCGGCCGGTTGAAGCGCAGGACCGGCGGCATCACGACCGCGTTGGTCATGCCGTGATGGGTGTTGTAGATCGCGCCTACAGGGTGGGAAAGCGAATGGATCGCACCAAGCCCCTTCTGGAAGGCGACGGCGCCCATCGCCGCCGCGCTCATCATCTGCGCGCGAGCCTCGATGTCGTTGCCGTCCGTGTAGGCGCGCGGCAGGTATTCCTTGACGAGTCGCATGCCTTCGAGCGCGATGCCGGCCGACATCGGATGGTAGAAGGGGGAGGAATAGGCTTCCAGGCAGTGGGCAAAGGCATCCATGCCGGTGCCGGCGGTAATGACCTTCGGCATGCCAACCGTCAGTTCCGGATCGCAGATCGTCACCGCCGGCAGGAACTTCGGGTGGAAGATCACCTTCTTCACATGGGTTTGCGAATTGGTGATGACGCTGGCGCGGCCGACCTCGGAGCCGGTACCGGCCGTCGTCGGCACGGCGACGATCGGCGCAATGCCGTCGACATTGGCACGCGTCCACCAGTCGCCAACGTCCTCGAAGTCCCAGACCGGCCGCGTCTGGCCGACCATGAAGGCGACGCATTTGCCGAGATCGAGTCCGGAGCCTCCGCCGAAGGCGACGACACCGTCATGGCCGCTATCCTTGAAGGCCTTGATGCCGGCCTCAAGGTTGACGTCGTTGGGGTTCGGATCGACCTCCGCGAAAATGGCGCGACCAAGACCAGCGGCCTCTAGGATATCCAGTGCATTCTGCGTGATCGCCATCGGTGCGAGACCGCGATCGGTAATGAGCAGCGGCTTCTTCATGCCGACGGCCTTGCAATGGTCGGCAAGCTCCTCGATCCGGCCGGCACCGAACTTGATGGCGGTCGGATAGCTCCAGTTGGCGGTGATCGTCATGCTGTCACTTTCTTCAGGTGGTAGGATTTCGGGCGGGTCAGATTGTGGAAGCCAATGACGGAAAGCGAACCGCCGCGACCCGTCTCCTTGACGCCGGTCCAGCAGAGCGCCGGGTCGAGATAGTCGGCACGGTTCATGAAGACCGTGCCCGTCTCGAGTTCGCGGCCGATCCCAGCGGCACGCTCGGCATCCTTGGTCCAAAGCGAGACCGTGAGGCCGTACTGGCAATCGTTCATCAGTTCGATCGCTTGCGTGTCGTTCTTCACCTTCATGATCCCGACCGCCGGACCGAAGGTCTCTTCGCGCATGAATGCCATCGAGTGGTCGACGTCGACGAGAATCTGCGGCGCGAGATAGGCGCCGCCGTCGTCCTCGGGGAACAGCTTCGGATCGACGAGCGCCTTCGCCCCCTTCGCCACCGCATCGGCGATCTGGCTGCGCACCGTCTCGGCGAACCGCCTGTGGGCCATGGGGCCGAGCGTCGTTTCCGGGTCGAGCGGATTGCCGAGCTTGTAATTGGAAACCCAGGCAACCGACTTCTCGACGAATGCATCATAGAGCGATTCATGCACATAGATGCGCTCGATGCCGCAGCAGCATTGGCCTGAATTGTAAGTCGCGCCGTCCATCAGCGTGTCGACCGCGGCGTCGAGATCGGCATCCTCCATCACATAACCCGGGTCCTTGCCGCCGAGTTCGAGGCCGAGACCGGTGAAAGTGCCGGCCGCGGCTCGCTCGATCGAGCGCCCACCTTCGACCGAACCGGTGAAGTTGATGAAGTCGACGCTCCTGGCGGCAATCAACGCCGCCGTCGTCTCGTGGTCGAGGAAGAGATTCTGGAAGACGTCCGCCGGCACGCCGGCCTCGACGAAGGCGCGAACCAGCCGCTCGCCGACGAGGATGGTCTGGCTGGCATGTTTGAGGATCACGGTGTTGCCGGCCATCAGCGCCGGCGCGACCGTATTGATCGCCGTCATGTATGGATAATTCCAGGGCGCGATGACGAACACGACGCCGTGCGGCTCGCGTTCGATACGCCGCTCGAAACGCTCGCTCTCTTCGACGACAAGCGGCTTCAGCGCGTCGGCGGCGATGGAAGCGACGTAGTTGGACCGCTCGTTGAAGCCCTTGAACTCGCCGCCATAGCGCACCGGCCGGCCCATCTGCCAGGCAAGCTCAGGCACCACCTCCTCGGCCATCTCATTGAGCCGCGCGACACCGGCAAGCACTAGCTTGACCCGCTCCTCGAGCGGACGCCTGGCCCAAGCCTTCTGCGCCAGCCGCGCTTTCGCCACCGCTTCCCTGGCATGCTCCAGCGGCGTCGCCGGGCGTTCGGCATAGACCTCGCCATTGACCGGCGAAATACATCTGATCATCGTCATGATCGCTTTCCTGTTTCTCTATTCAAAAATTCTCGCAAGGGGTGAGACCCCTCCCAAGCCCCTCCCCCAAGGGGGAGGGGCTTGCTGGCGGCACCCTCGCGCCCCACTCAACGCCGCTGCAAGTGGCTCGGCCGAGTTATTGTGCGGAGGCGGTGCCGCAGGTTAAGCCCCTCCCCCTTGTGGAGGGATTGGAGAGGGGTAAATCCGGGCCTGAACTCACGCCCTCTCGAACCCACGCGCGACTTCCCAATCGGTCACGCGCCGGTCATATTCCTCCTGCTCCCAGCGGGCCGCGCGGGTGTAATGATCGATGACCTCCTCACCGAACGCGGCGCGGAGCATCCTCGATCCGGTCATCGCCTCGGTCGCGTCCCTCAGCGTATGCGGAATCTCGCGCACGTCCTTGCCGTGATATGCATCACCGACGAAAGGCGCTTCCAGTTCCATCTTGTTTTCGATGCCGGAAATACCGGCCGCAAGCAGCGCGGCGAAAGCAAGGTAGGGATTGAGGTCTGATCCGCCGACGCGGCATTCTATGCGGATGCCCTTTGTGCCGTCGCCGCAGAGGCGATAGCCGGCCGTGCGGTTGTCCTTGCTCCAGATCGCCTTGGTTGGGGCGAAGGTGCCGGCCATGAAGCGCTTGTAGGAATTGATGTAGGGCGCCAGGAAATAGGTGATCTCGCTCGCATGGGCGAGGAGCCCGGCCACGTAGTGCCGCATCAGCTCGGACATGCCGTAGCGGCCGTCCTTGTCGAAGAACATCGGCGTTTCGCCGTCGGCGCTCCAGAGCGACTGGTGGATGTGCGAGGACGAGCCGGCGGCCGAATAGTTCCATTTGGCAAGGAAGGTGATCGCCTTGCCGCGCTGCCAGGCGATCTCCTTGCAGCCGTTCTTGATGATCGCGTGGCGGTCGGCCATCGTCAGTGCATCGGCGTAGCGGACGTTGATCTCCTCCTGGCCGGCGGAAGCCTCGCCCTTGGAATTTTCGACCGGGATGCCGGCGCCCTGGAGGCCGTTGCGGATCGCCCGCATCACATCCTCTTCCTTGGTTGTCTGGAAGATGTGGTAATCCTCGTTGTAGCCGCTGACGAGCTGCAGGTCGCGATATCCGGACGCCCTCGCATCGTCATAGGACTGGTCGAAAAGGAAGAATTCGAGCTCGCTCGCCATGAAGGGCTTGAGACCCATGGCCTCGAGGCGGGCAACCTGTTTCTTTAGGATCGCGCGCGGCGAATGCGGCACCTCCTCATGAGTGTGATGGTCGAGAACGTCGCAGATGACGAGCGCCGTTCCCTCCAGCCAGGGAATTCGCCGAAGGGTCGAAAGGTCCGGCTTCATGGTATAGTCGCCGTAGCCCTTCTCCCAGCTCGTCGCCTTGTAGCCCTGAACCGTCTCCATTTCCAGGTCGGTCGCCAGCAGATAGTTGCAGCTGTGCGTTTCCTTCCATGCGCTCTCGACGAAATATTGCGCGTGAAAACGCTTTCCCATCAGCCGGCCCTGCATGTCCACCTGGCAGGCGAGCACCGTGTCGATGCGGCCATCGGCCACGTCTTTCTTCAAATCATCGAATGTGTAGTTCGCGCTCATGGAGAAGTCCTGGTTCCGGTCTCTTGCCGGATTTCGTTAGCCGGTCCTCACCCGGGGCTGCACGCAGTCCCGGGTGAGAATTTGGGAGTTGCTGGTCAGCTGTAGCGGTAGGGCGGGCCTGCCTTCTCCATCACTTCGCGATAGTTCTTGAGTATCCCGACCACCTTGGCAGCGCGCGGGCTGGTCGCGGCGATCTCGTCCCAGAACTTCAGCGCTTCCGCTTCCACCGTTTTCCATTCCTCGTCGGGAATGGTGGTCAGTTCGAGCTTGGTGCCCTCGGCGCGCAGTTTCGCCTCGCCGCCCCAGTACCAATGCTGGCGATAGTAGTGAGACGAGTCGATGCAGAGACGGAACAGCGTCTTGAGATGTTCCGGCACCTCATTCCAGCGCGCCGAGTTTGCGAAGAACGAGCCGCACCAGGCACCGGAGATGTTGTTGGTGAGGAAGTACTTGGTGACGTCCGCCCAGCCAACCGTGTAGTCCTCGGTGATGCCCGACCAGGCGAGACCGTCGAGTTCGCCGGTCTGCATGGCGACCTGAACGTCCTCCCACGGCAACGTCACCGGCACGACGCCGAAACGAGTCAGGAATTTGCCGGCGGTCGGGAAGGTAAAGATGCGCAGGCCCTTCAGATCCTCGAGCGACTTGATCGGCTTGACGGTGGCGAAGTTACACGGGTCCCAGGAGCCCGCCGAAAGCCAGGTGACACCTTCGACCTCACCATAGGCCTCGGCCCAGATCTCGTTGAGGCCATACTGATGGAAGAGGGTCGGCACGTCGAGGCTGTAGCGAGAGGCGAAGGGGAAGTAGCCGCCGAAGACCTTGATGTCGACCGGGGAGGCCATGGAATCGTCGTCGCTCTGCACGGCGTCGATCGTGCCTGCTTGCATCGCGCGGAAGAGTTCGCCGGTCGGCACCAGCTGGTCGGCGGTGTAGAGGTCGATTTGCATCTCGCCATTGGCCGCCTTGTTGAAGGCGTCGATCGCCGGCTTGATGACGTGCTCGGCAAGCGCCGGGCCCGCATAGGTCTGCAGGCGCCAGGTAATCTTCGATTGCGCCCGCACGGCCGGCGCCGCAAGCGCAGTTGTGCCGGCGGCGGCAGCAAGCCCCGCCTTCTTGAGAAAATCGCGTCTGTTGGTCATCTTTCTGTTTCCCTCATTCTTTCTTCGTTCATTCGCAATTCTTCTTTTTGTTGGAGCCCTCTCCCGATCGGAGAGGGCATCGCTTCTTGCGGCGCGGAGGCGCCGGCTCCCGTCAGCCCCTGACGTAGACGTTCTGTGGCAGCCAGAGCGCGATCTCCGGAAATGCCGTCACGATCGCCAGTCCCACGATCATCACCGCCACGAACGGGAACACCGATTTATAGATGTCCATCAACGTGATCTCCGGTGGCGCCATCGCCCGCATCAGGAACAGGTTGTAGCCGAAGGGCGGGGTCATGTAGGCGATCTGACAGGTGATCGTGTAGAGCACGCCGTACCAGATGAGATCGAAGCCGAGACTGCCGACGAGCGGAATATAGAGCGGGGCAACGATGACGAGCATCGCCGTATCGTCGAGGAAGGTGCCCATGATCAGATAAGAGATCTGCATCAGGATCAGCACCTCCCAGGGACCGAGGCCCCATTTTTCCAGGAACAGGTGCTCGATCGCCTTGACGGCTCCGAGGCCGTCGAAAACGGCGCCGAAGCAGAGCGCGGCCAGGATGATCCACATGAACATGCAGGAGATCCCGAGCGTCTGCTCGACCGTTCTGTCGAACACGCTCCATGTCAGCCGCCCCTTCACCCAGGCGGCCCCGAGCGCTGAGATGGCGCCGACGGCCGAGCTCTCCACGAGGCTGGTGACGCCCATGACGAAGAGCCCCATCATCAGGAAGAAGATCATGAAGGGCAGGATTCCGGCTCTGAGCAGTTTCAGCTTCTCGGCAAGCGGAATGTTGCGATCCTCCTTCGGCAGGGCGGGCCCGAGATGCGGCTGGATCTTGCAGCGGATGATCACATAGAGCGAAAACAGCAAAGCCAACAGCAAGCCGGGGAAGACGCCGGCGAGCCAGAGCTGGCCGACCGGCTGGCGGGCGATCATCCCGTAGAGCACCAGAACCACGCTGGGAGGCACCAGAATGCCGAGCGAGCTGCCCGCCTGGATCACGCCCGAGACCATCGTCTTGTCATAGCCGCGCCTGAGCAGTTCGGGCAGCGCGATCGTCGCGCCGATCGCCATCCCGGCGACGCTGAGGCCGTTCATGGCGGAGATGATGACCATGAGCCCGATGGTCCCGAGCGCGAGTCCTCCGGGCAGGCCGCCCATCCAGACATGGAACATCTTGTAGAGGTCCTCGGCGATGCCAGATTCCGACAGCATGTAGCCCATGAAGATGAAGAGCGGCAGCGTCAGAAGCGGATACCACTTCATCAGCTTCATCGAGGCGGCAAAGGCCATTTCGAAGCCGCCATTGCCCCAGAGAAAAGCTGCGGCGACCACGCCGACGACGCCGATCGCCGCGAAGACTCGCTGTCCGGTCAGCATCGTCATCATCATCGACGAGAACATCATGAAGGCGATCATTTCGTAGCTCATGCGATCGGCCTCCCGACGGCATGAGCCAGGTCCTTGATGAAGATGGACGTCGCCTGCAGGAAGGTGAGCAGCACCCCGACCGTCATGATGATCTTGATCGGCGCCATAAAGGGTGCCCAGGCCGAATAGCTGGTCTCGCCATATTTCAACGCATAGGCGGTGCTGGAGACGCCGCCGTAAAGCAGGAACGCGAGATAGACGAAGAGCATGATGATGGTGACGGCGTCGACCATGGCGCGGGTGCGCAACGTCCATCGGCCATAGAGCAGGTCCATGCGGACGTGGCTGTCGAGCTGCAACGAATAGGCACCGCCGAGGAGATAGTAGGCGGCCATGACGAACTGCGCCATTTCAAGGGTCCAGAGCGACGGCAGGAGCCACGCCTTCGATATCGATGAATAGAGCAGGATGCCCATCATCGCGAAGATCAGATACATGGTGGCCCTGCCGACGCGCCGATTGAACCCATCAACGACGCGAACATAAGTCTTCAGATATTCAGGCATGGCGGCGCCCCTGCCGGGCGCAGGCATTGTCCCGCCGATGGAACGCGCCTCCCCTTGCTGCCGATCCAAGCATTGGCTGTCTTTCTCCTGTTCAATAGATCACCGGTCATCACCGCGAGCGCTGCCGCTCCCCAAGGGCTTTTTATTGTGCGGATAAGGCTGCGACGCTCTTGGCGAGCAACCCCTCCAGATAGTCGGCCATGCCCCTTTGGCCGATCTCGTCGCGGATCAGATCGTTTCTGATCTCGATCATCACATTGGGCAGCCCATAGCGCAGGCCGTATTCTATCAGACTATGCGTCACTCCGTCCGCAGGACCGTAGGGCTCATTGCGGCGGACGTCATAGGCAATCTCCGCCGCTGCAATCGCCAGCATGCGGTCGGCAAGACGGCTGTCGGCGTCGTGTAGAATGCCGAGCTCCACGGTGCGCGGCTTGCCGAAATAGACTGGCGTGAAGCTATGCATGGTGACGAGCACGGGCCGCCTGCCGGCTGCCTTGCGGCCGACGACGAACGTCGACACCGCCTCGTGAAAAGGCAGATAGATCTCGTCAATCCTTGCCTGGCGCTCGGCCGCCGAGATCGCCCCGTTGCCGGGCACATCGTAGACTTCGCTGACCACAGGCATCGCCGCGTCGGATTCCGGTGGTCTGTTGCAGTCATAGGCTAGGCGCGAAAAGCGCTGGTGGATCAGCGCGCCGTCGAGTTTTTCGGCGAGAAGCTCGGCGACGGCGAGTGCGCCCGGATCCCACGCGATATGGCTCTGGAGCGCCTCTTCGGAGAGGCCAAGCGTTCCGAGGCGCTTTGGCAGGCGGCGCGAGGCGTGTTCGCACAGGAAGAGGAAATCGCCCTTCGCACCGGCATTTGTTATGGCGACCGGATTGCCTTCCGCCTCAGTCAAAAGTCCCGTCACGACCGGCGCCCCCGAAAAATGCACTGCCGCCCCTGTTGTGAAGAGAATTCTTCACCGAAGATGGGCTGTCAACAAAAATATGAAACGATCTCTTCAAAAAGGCGATTGACTCCGATTGTGACAACGAGCTTAATCGCTTCAAGCTGGCGGAGATCGGCTGAGGGGCATAGCATTGAACGGCAATACCGCATCCATGACGGTGTGGGATGTGATCACCGCACATTTCGAGGCGCTGACGCGCGCCGAGAGGCGATTGGCGGAGACACTTCTCGACAACTATCCGGTCTCCGGGCTCGGTTCGATCACCACGGTCGCCGAGAACGCCGGCGTCTCGACGCCGACTGTCGTCCGGATGGTGCAGAAGCTCGGCTTCCGTGGCTTTCCCGATTTTCAGGCAAGACTGCACCAGGAACTGGAAGCGACGATCTCCAATCCGATCGCGAAGCATGACCGCTGGGCGGCAAGCGCGCCGGGGACGCATATCCTCAACCGCTTTGCCGATGCCGTCATGGGCAATATGCGCCTGACGCTCTCGCAGATCGAGCCCGCCGAATTCGACGCCGCCGCGGCGCTCGTCGCCGATCGCAAGCGTCACATCTATCTCGTCGGCGGACGCATCACCCGCACCATGGCGGACTACCTTTTCACGCATCTTCAGGTCATCCGCACCGGCGTCACGCATATCGCCGCCAATCCGAGTTCCTGGCCCCATTACGTGCTCGACATGAAGCGGGGCGACGTCCTGATCCTGTTCGACATCCGCCGTTACGAGCAGGAGATGGAAACGCTCGCGAGCTTCGCTCGCAAGCGCGGCGTCGAAATCGTCCTCTTCACCGACCAATGGGGCTCTCCCGTCGCCAAATCCGCGTCCAAGGTCTTTCGCGCGCAGATAGAGGTGCCCTCCGCCTGGGACAGCTCCGTGCTTCTCTTGTTCCTGGTCGAGGCGCTGATCGAGGCCGTGCAGAGCTCGAATTGGGACGAAACCCGCGATCGAATGAAGACCCTTGAGGGCCTGTTCGACTCGACGCGCATTTTCCGCAAGCCGGTCTAGGAGGTCCCCGGCAAGGTCTGAAAAAGATGAACCATGTACCGGAAAGCGCACCGGTCCGACGAAGCGGCCCCGGGAGCACGCATGCCGGTTACAGGCGAGGATCAGCCTGTCACATAAGGTTCATCACAGCGCATTAACAGCATCGCCGAAACAACTGAAGCCACAAGGAGAACGCCAGTGATTTCAAAGACTCAACGCCTGCTCTCGCTCACGACCGCCATGTTCATGGCGACGACGGCCATCGCCGTCGCCGAACCGAGCGAGGAACTCATCGCCGCCGCCAAGAAGGAGGGCATGCTGACCACCATCGCTCTGCCCCACGACTGGTGCGGCTATGGTGACGTCATCGCCTCGTTCAAGGCTAAGTATCCGGAAATCCAGGTCAACGAACTGAATCCGGATGCCGGCTCGGCCGACGAGGTCGAAGCGGTCAAGGCCAACAAGGACAACAAGGGTCCGCAGGCGCCGGACGTTGTCGATGTCGGCCTCGCCTTCGGTCCGCAAATGAAAGCCGAAGGCCTGCTGCAACCCTACAAGGTCTCGACCTGGGACGAGATTCCGGACACCATCAAGGATGCCGAAGGCTACTGGTATGGCGACTATTACGGCGTGATGTCCTTCCTCATCAACAAGGACCTTGTTGCCAATTCGCCGAAGGACTGGGCCGATCTGCTGAAGCCGGAATATGCCGGCCAGGTCGCCCTCGCCGGCGATCCGCGCGCCTCGAACCAGGCGATCCTTGGCGTGCTTGCCGCCGGTCTCGCCAAAGGCGCGAAGGCTGGGAAGGAAGCCGGTGAAGCCGGTCTCGACTTTTTCGCCGAACTGAACAAGGCCGGCAATTTCGTCCCGGTCATAGGCAAGTCAGGTACGCTGGCCCAGGGCTCGACCCCGATCATCGTAGCGTGGGACTACAATGCGCTCGGCTGGGGCAAGACGCTGAACGGCAACCCGCCGACCGAAGTCGTCATTCCGGAAAGCGGCGTTCTGGCAGGCGTCTACGTTCAGGGTATCTCGGCCTATGCACCGCACCCTAATGCAGCCAAGTTGTGGATGGAGCATCTCTATTCCGACGAAGGTCAGCTCGGCTGGCTGAAAGGCTTCTGCCACCCGGCCCGCTTCAATGCGATGGTCAAGGCGGGCAAGGTTCCGAAGGAGCTGATCGATGCCCTGCCGCCGGCAGCTGCCTATGAAAAGGCCTACTTCCCGACGCTGGAAGAGGTCGACGCGAACAAGGCTGCCGTGACCGGAGGTTGGGATTCGGTGGTCGGCGCAAACGTCCAGTAAGCGTTTCGGCAATCATCTGCCCCGGCCGGTTTCCCGGTCGGGACGGATGCGATATTCATAAAAAATCAATAAACGGCCGCGTTTTGCCACGCGGTCTCGTAGGGCGAACGGAATGTCATCTGCTCACATCAGCGCCAGGTCGCCTGCGCGTCGTCTTCCGCTTCACTGGCTGGGCGTCCTGCCCTTTGCCGCTTTTGTGACGCTTTTTCTCATTCTTCCGACGATGAAGATCGTCGTCGGCGCCTTTCAGACACCGGACGGCAGCTTCACGCTCGAAAATATCCAGGGTCTCTTCACGCCATCGATCCTCGCGGCCTACTGGATTTCCATCAAGATCAGCATCGCCTCGGCGCTCCTCGGCTGCCTGGCCGGCTTTGCGATCTCCGCAGCCGTCGTTTTCGGCGGCTTGCCGAAAGGCATCCGCGGACCGCTGCTGACGTTTTCCGGTGTCGCCTCCAACTTTGCAGGCGTACCGCTGGCCTTCGCCTTTCTTGCAACCCTCGGGCCCGTCGGCATCGTAAGCGTTTTCCTGCGTTCGGAGCTGGGCATCGACCTGAGGGCGCTCGGCTTCAACATACTGTCCTTCTGGGGCCTCACCGTTACATACCTCTTTTTCCAAATCCCGTTGATGATCCTCATCATCACGCCGGCGCTCGACGGATTGAAGCGCGAGTGGCGCGAAGCGGCCTCGATCCTTGGCGCTACGGGCTTGCAATATTGGCGGATGGTCGCCTTCCCGATCCTGCTCCCCTCCATTCTCGGCACCCTGGCGCTTCTCTTCGCCAACGCCTTCGGCGCCGTCGCAACCGCCATCGCCCTGACCGGCTCGTCCTTGTCGATCGTGCCTATCCTGCTCTTCGCCCAGATCCGCGGTGACGTGCTCGGCAATCCGCACCTCGGCTATGCGCTCGCCTTTGGCATGATCGTCGTTACGGGCGTCGCAAACGCAATCTACATCTGGCTTCGCGCCCGCAGCGAGAGGTGGCTCAAATGAAGAAGATCTGGGCTTGGGGCGCCCTCCTTTTCGGCATTCTCTATTTTACCCTGCCGCTCGTCGGGATGACCAACTTCTCGCTCAAGATGCGCCGCGGCGAATATTCCTTCGACGCGTACGCGAAGGTGTTTGGCGATCCGCGCTTCCAGGAAACCTTCACCTATTCGGTGACGCAGGCGCTCTTCACCATCGTCTTCGGCGTGCTGCTCGTGGTGCCGACTGCCTATTGGATTCGCCTCAAGTTGCCGGGCCTGCGTCCCTACGTCGAGTTCGTGACGCTGCTGCCACTCGTCATTCCGGCGATCGTCATCGTCTTCGGCTATATCCGGCTCTACAACACCTCGAGCTGGCTTCCGCTGACGGGCTCCGCTTTCGGCACCAACATACTGCTGATGTTCGGCTACGCCACACTCGCGCTGCCATACATGTATCGCGCGGTGGACACCGGCCTCAGGACAATCGACGTCGCCACGTTGACCGAGGCCGCCCAGAGCTTGGGTGCCGGGTGGACCACAATCCTGGCGAGAATCATCCTGCCCAATGTGCTTGTCGCTGTCCTTTCCGGCGCCTTCCTTACCTTTGCGATCGTCATCGGCGAATTCACCATGGCGGCGCTGCTGAACAGGCCGGCTTTCGGCCCCTACATGCAGCTCCTCGGCGCCAACCGCGCCTATGAGCCGGCAGCGCTCGCTGTCATCGCATTCGGCATCACCTGGGGCTGCCTCGGCCTCATCCAGCTCGTCTCGCGCTTCCAGAAAAGCGCGCCTCCCAAGGCCTGAGGACCGTTCGTATGAGTTTTCTTTCACTGACCAACATTAAAAAGTCCTTCGGCCCGGTTCAGGTCGTGCACGATTTCAACATGGGAATCGAGAAGGGCGAGTTCGTCTCCTTCCTCGGGCCATCCGGCTGCGGCAAAACCACCATCCTCCGGATGATCGCCGGCTTCGAGACACCCTCGGGCGGTTCTATCTTCATAGACGGCAAGGACCAGGGCGCGCTGAAGCCCAACCAGCGCAATATCGGCATGGTGTTCCAGGCCTATGCGCTGTTCCCGAACATGAACGTGCACGACAATGTCGCCTTCGGCCTCAAGGTCGCGGGCACCTCGAAAACGGACATCGATATTCGGGTGAAGCAGATGCTCGGGCTCATAAAGCTCGAGCACCTGGCGGACCGCTTCCCCTATCAATTGTCCGGCGGCCAGCAGCAGCGCGTGGCGCTTGCCCGAGCGCTGGCGGTGAAGCCCCAGGTGCTGCTGCTCGATGAGCCGCTCTCCGCGCTCGATGCGAAGATCCGCATTTCACTCCGCGAAGAGATCCGGCAGATCCAGCAGCAGCTCGGCATCACCACGGTGTTCGTCACTCACGACCAGGAAGAAGCACTGTCGATCTCCGACCGGATCGTGGTGATGAATGCCGGCCGTGCCGACCAGATCGGTACTCCGTTCGAGATCTACAACACGCCGGCCACCCGCTTCGTCGCCTCCTTCGTCGGCACGCTCAACATCATCGAGGCGACGGTCGCCGATCCGGCGGCCGGCGCCGTCACCATCGGCAACCAATCGGTTACCCTGAGGGAGCCGATTGGCGGTCTGAACGGTGGCGACACGATCTCGCTGGCGCTGAGGCCGGAAGCAGGCTCGATCGCCGAGGGCGCCAAGGGCGACACGGCGCTTTCGGGCGAGGTCGTCTCGAGCAGCTTCCTGGGCTCCGTCATCCGCACCAGGCTCAGGGTCGGCGGCGATGTCATCTCCTTCGACATGTTCAACAACCCGGGCATCATCCCGCCGGCTTCCGGCGAAAACGTCACTTTGCGTTTTGCCGCGAAGGACCTGCTGGTCATTCGCGAATAGCAGCGCTTGCGCTACTGCATGTCTCCTTGAATCGACCTCGGTTTAAGGACAAAGACATGCAGCCATTCAAAGTGCTACAGCGACCTTTGCGCGTCTGATAAGACGCGCGGCGCTGTTGGCCGAAGATCTCTTGCCGCCGGGGCCACGCCGGAAAAGCTCTGTCGTGATTGCTCCCCTTTTCGTCGCTCGCCGCATGTGATCGGCGCGGATTGACCTATATGGTTGCATGCGTTCTCAGGGCGGGGTGGAAGTCCCCACCGGCGGTAGCGATCGATAGGTTGAATGACTTGCGATCGAAGCCCGCGAGCGCTTCGGACACTTGTCCGAAGGTCAGCAGATCCGGTCGAACTCCGGAGCCGACGGTCATAGTCCGGATGGAAGAGATCAAGCAGGAGCGGGTCCCCTCCTACAGCGCCGCGCGTTTTATCAGACGCGCAAAGGTCGTTGTAGCACTTTGGAGTGCTGCATGTTTTTAACCTTGAATCGGCTCCGATTTAAGGAAACATGCAGCGGGGCCATCGCGCATGCATGTTCGCCCGACGGGATCATTGGAAAAACGCCAACCCTGAAAGGCTTGAGATCATGACCGTTCTTTCCCACCCCTCCACCAGAATTGCCATTGTCCGCGCCCGCTGGCACGCCGATATCGTCGACCAATGCGTCAATGCCTTCGTCGCGCAATGGGCGAAGCTCGGCGGCAACGCGGCCGATAACGAGGTCTTCGACGTGCCCGGGGCGCTGGAAATCCCGCTGCACGCCAAGACGCTTGCGAAGACCGGACGTTATTCAGCGATCCTCGGCACGGCGTTCGTCGTCGATGGCGGCGTTTATCGTCATGACTTCGTTGCCGGCACCGTGCTCGAGGGCATGATGCGCGTCCAGCTCGACACTGACGTGCCTGTCCTCTCCGCGGTGCTCACGCCGCACAACTTCCAGGAAAGCGAACCGCTGATCGCCTTCTTCCGCGATCATTTCGTCGTCAAGGGCGAAGAAGCGGCTAACGCCTGCGCTCAAATTCTCGATTCACGCTCGAAGCTCGCGCTCCTCAACGCGTGATCCGCGAGAGGCGCGATCGACTAGTCGCGCCTCCAGCTTCGATGTCGGCGAATTTCCGTTCGCGTTGCGCCGGTCAATGTCCGAGACTGTTGATGTAGAGCGACAGAAGCTGCGTCTGTGAAGAGATGCCGAGCTTGCGGTAGACATTGCGGCGATGGACTTTCACCGTCCCGGTGGAAATACCGAGCCTCAGGCCGATCGATTCGGACGAGTGACCCTGCAGCACGAGTTCGATGATCGAAGCCTCTCGCTCCGTGAGGTTGAGGTGGCGCCAAACGCCGTCGGCCGGTGGATGCGCCATCTTGCGGCGGCCGCGTCCGGTCCTGGCGAGTGCGGCGTCGAAGCGGCGATCGAGGTCTGCCCAGTGATGCCGGACGAGCGCCGCCACCAGCGGCTCCGCCTTCTTTAGAAGCGCGAACTCCGCCGCGCTGAAGCTGCCGGTCGCCTCCCGCCGCATCAGGGATAGGACCACCGTCACCTGTCCGCTCACCGGAATAAAGAAGCCCACCTCCTCCGCAAGGCCGGTCTGCACGTAGTAGGTCCGGTAATACTCGCTCGAGAAGAAGCGGTCGGGCGCCAGTTCCCGCATGCGCCATACACCCGGCTTCGGGGCGCAGGCGGCGTGATAGAAGGGATCGAGCAAGTAGGGACCGGCCTGATAGAGGCTGACGAAGAGCACATGGTCCTTGGCATCAAACGTGCTGTAGAGGTCGATCGGCCGTTCCTTTCCCCGATAGGCGAAGACCACCACATAGTCGAAGGTCATCAGGCTGGACATCAGCCGCCGGAAAATTTCCCCGACGCGCCGGTCCTCCATCGGGGCTCCCTCCACGAGGGGCGCCATCGTCTGAAAAAGCCCTTCGAAGTCGATACCCAAACCACCCTCCCGGTCAGCGCCGCGAGCTTGCGCCCTCTCCTCAGATCGACTGAACGACAAAGCGACGCGGCACTGCAGGTTATACTCCTGCCACAGGCCAAATCACGCCGGAATACCACTCTTGGGGTATATACCGGCTGAGCCTCCTGTGACTAGGCTGTCTGTCAATGACGGTGGGGGCCGAGCGGCAGGAGAACCGCGAACGGTCACCGATAACGGCCGCAGGGAACAACCGTGAGATCCGCTTCGACGAACGATATAGAATTCCGTACGGTCGCCAAACGCTATGGCAGCGTCACGGCCGTGTCGGGGATCGACCTCGCGGTCCCCAAGGGCGCTTTCGTCGCCCTGCTCGGGCCGTCCGGCTGCGGCAAGACGACCTGCCTAAGGATGATCGGCGGCTTCGAGCAGCCGAGCGAGGGAGCCGTCTATATTGGCGGCGAGGCGATGAACGGCGTGCCGGCCTATCGCAGACCGGTGAACATGGTGTTCCAGCAGTATGCGCTGTTCCCGCATCTCGATGTCGAGCAGAACGTCGCCTACGGGCTGAAGCAGATGCGTCCGCGCATCGCGGCGGCCGACATCGGCCGGCGTACGCAGGAAGCGCTGGAGATGGTGCGCCTCGGCGGCTTTGCCAAGCGCCGCATCCACGAAATGTCGGGCGGACAGCAACAGCGCGTCGCCCTCGCGCGCGCCATCGTCAATAAGCCCAAGGTGCTGCTTCTCGACGAACCGCTCGCCGCCCTCGACAAGAAACTGCGCACCGCCATGCAGATCGAGTTGCAGAGCCTGCAGCGCGAACTCGGCATCACCTTCGTGCTTGTCACCCATGACCAGGAGGAGGCGCTGTCGATGAGCGACCTCGTCTGCGTCATGAACGCCGGCCGCATCGTTCAGGTCGGCACGCCCGAGGAGATTTACGACCGGCCGGCAAGCCTGTTCGTCGCCGATTTCGTCGGCAAGACCAACCGCATCGCCGCAACGATCGAAGCCGGAGCCGGCCCGATCCGGCTCGCCAACGGCGTGGGCCTGGCAAAATCCGCGCGCGTCAACGGGACCGTGGGCGCCGCCATGGTGGCGCTACGCCCGGAGGCGATCCGCCTCGTCCGTGATGGAGCCTCCACGCTCCAGGGCACCGTGACCCACCGGATTTTCCTCGGTGCCTCCGTGGAATATTCGGTCGAGGTCGATGGCCTCGGCGACTTCCTGGTGACCGCCGATCGCCGCAGTATCGACGAAAGCGACCTCGTCGAACCGGGAGAAAGGATCGGCCTCAGCTTCGATCCCCACGCGATGCATGTCTTCCCGGCCTGACCGGCCGGTTCTGCTGCCATCAACGCATGTCAAGGATAAGGGAACAGCGTCATGACCAAGTGGTACAGGGAAAATGCCCCGATTACTGCAGTGAAGCTCGCCGACGAATTGTTGCGCCTGAAGCGCGGCTCGGTTACGCGCCGGCATTTCCTCGGCGTGACCGGTCTCGGCCTCGCCACGGCGGTTCTGGCGCGTCAGCCCGGCCTCTTCAATTCGACGGCCTTCGCCGGCGATCTCGGCAGCCAGATGTCGATTGCCACCTGGCCGAACTATCACGACCCCGCCACCTTCGAAGCCTTCACGGCCGCCACCGGCGTCGCCGTCGAAGTCAATGTGTTCGGCTCGAACGAGGAGATGCTCGCAAAGCTACAGGCGGGCGGCACCGGCTGGGATCTGTTCGTGCCCACCAATTATACGATCTCGACCTACGGCAAGCTCGGCTTGATCGATGAGCTCGACCTGTCTCAGCTGTCGAACTACGACCCCTCGACCCAGAACGCGCGTTTCACTCATGAGGGCATGGTCGACGGCAAGACCTATGCGGTCCCGAAGAACTGGGGAACGACCGGCATCGCGGTGAACTCGAGCAAGATCAAAGCCCCGGTCTCCAGCTGGAAGGACTTCTTCGAGGTGGCGATGACCGAGGCCGACGGCCGCACCATGGTGCACGACTATCAATTGACCACCATCGGCAACGCCCTCGTCTCGCTCGGCTATTCTTTCAACTCGATCAAGCCGGACGAACTCGCCAAGGCCGAGGAACTGTTGCTCCGGGTCAAACCGCACCTTTACGCGATCAACAGCGACTACCAGCCGGCAATGCGCGCAACCGATGCCTGGATGACCATGTGCTGGACCAATGACGGCGCCCAGCTCAACCGCGACATGCCGGAGATTGCGTATGTGCTCGGCAAGGACGGCGGCGAGATCTGGACGGACTTCTACGCCATCCCGAAGAGCGCGGCCAACAAGCCGGCCGGCTATGCGCTGCTCAACTACCTGATGGCGCCGGAAAATGCCGTCAAGGAGCACATCGCCAACGGCGCGCCGACGACCGACAGTCGCGTGCTGAAGCTGCTGCCGGAAGAGGTCACGTCCAACAAGATCGTCTATCCCGACGAGGCATCGCTGAGCCCGCTCGAATTCGGCGCCGCCGTTACCTTGACCGATCCCGGCCGCGCCGAGTTGATGGCCCGCTTCAAGGCGGCTTGATCGGCAGTTCCCTCTCCTCCGGCCGGCACTCCCGCCGTTTGCGGAGATCGGATGGGAGGGCAAACCAGTATCAACCGCGGGCGAGACCCATGCGTGCAATGAACAGGAAAAGGAACCTGACGACGGCGGCGCTGGTCGCGCCGGCGGCCGCATGGCTCGCCGTCTTCCTCGTTCTGCCCTTCATCGCCATGCTGGTCTTCGCCTTCGGCGAACGGGCGCCGGAGGGCGGCTATCAGCCGGCCTTCACCTTCGCCCAGTTCGCCAACCTGCCGACGCGAGCGACCGCCTTTTGGAACACGCTGATGTTGGCGCCGGCCGGCGCCCTGCTCTGCCTGCTGGTGGCCTATCCCACCGCCTACTATCTCGCGGTGAAGGCAAATCCGCGCTATCGGCTCATCCTCGTCTCGCTCGTCGTCGTGCCGTTCTGGACGAGCCTGCTCGTGCGTACCTATGCCTGGATGTATATCCTGGGCTCGCGCGGCATTCCCAATCTCCTCTCGATGATCGGCGTCGAGGACGTGCGCCTCCTGAACACGCCTGGCGCGGTGCTGCTCGGCATCGTCTACGGCTACCTGCCGCTGATGATCATGCCGATCTATGTGAGCCTCGAGAGACTGGACCGCAGGCTCCTGGAAGCATCCGCCGATCTTGGCGCGAAACCCGTTTCCACCTTTTTCGGCGTCACGCTGCCCTTGTCCTTGCCGGGCGTCATGACGGGGGTCGCGCTGGTCACTATCCTGCTCCTCGGCGAGTATCTGATCCCGCAGCTCCTCGGCGGCGGCAAGGTATTCTTCATCGGCAATGCGCTCGTCGATCTCTTCCTGCAATCGCGCAACTGGCCCTTCGGCTCGGCGATCGCCGTCACGCTCGTCGCCGTCGTGGTCGTAGTGCTGATGGTCGCCATGCGGATCGCCTGGAAGATTGCAGGCACTCGGCAGGTGGACCTCGTCTGATGCGCGCCCTCATCTCCTCCGTTTATCTCTTCCTCTACGCGCCGATCGCCCTCGTCGTGCTGTTCTCGTTCAATGCGGGCCGCAACGCGAGCGAGTTCACCGGATTTTCCACCGCATGGTACGGCAAGGCGCTCGGCAACAGCTTTCTCGTCTCGGCGCTCCAGAACAGCCTTATGATTGCGTTCACCAGCGCGGTGCTCGCCGCGGTCTTCGGCACAATGGCGGCACTCGGCATGGAACGGCTCGGACCCCGCACGCGCGCGCTGTTCGATGCGCTCCTCGCAGCAGCAATCGTGGTGCCGGGCGTCGTCATCGGCATCGCCACGCTGGTCGCGCTCGTCGCCCTCTTCTCTTTCGTCAACCCGGCACTCGCGAGCCTCTGGCCGGGTGAGCGGCCGCCGCAACTCGGTCTCGGCTACGGCTCGATCATTGCGGCCCACGGGCTCTTCTCGATGGCCCTTGTCACCATGATCGTCAAGGCACGCATCGCCAGCCTCGGGCGCGACATCGTGGAGGCGTCGAGCGATCTCTACGCGACGCCGCTGACGACCTTCCGCCTGATCGTGCTGCCGCAGATCCTGCCGTCGATCCTCGCCGGCTTTCTGCTCGCCTTCACCTTTTCCTTCGACGACTTCATCATCGCCTTTTTCGTTGCGGGTTCGAAAACGACGCTGCCGATCTACGTCTTCGCCTCGATCCGCCGCGGCGTGACGCCGGAGATCAACGCGATCGCGACAATGGTGCTCGCCGCGTCGCTTGCCCTGATCCTCAGCGCCCGCCTGCTGATGCGCGAAAAGAAAAGCAAATCCGGGGAGTGAAACCATGATCCTGAAAGACCGGATCGCCATCGTGACCGGAGCCGGATCCGGCATCGGCCGGGCGGGCGCCACCATCATGGCGCGGGAGGGCGCCCACGTCGTCGTCGTCGACCGAAGCCGCGGAGCCGCGGAAGCGACGGTGGCCTCGATCGCCACGGTAGGCGGAAGCGCGGAAGCGCTCGCCATCGACGTCACCGACGACGCTTCGCTTTCGGCCGGCATCGCCCGTGTGCTCGACCGCCACGGCCGCATCGACATCCTGCACAACCATGCAGGTGCACAGGTCGCGGGCGACCTGGAACAGGTCGACATCGAGGGCTTCGACCGGTCCTGGAGGCTGAACGTCCGCGCCCATTTCCTGGCGGCGCGCTTCGTCATGCCGTCGATGAAGGCGGCCGGCCGTGGCGTGATCCTCAACACCTCGTCGTCGTCCGGTGTGCTCTACGATCGCGAGATGATCGCCTATACGACGACGAAGCACGCGGTAGTCGCCATGACGCGGCAGATGGCCGGAGACTACGCGAAGTTCGGCGTGCGGGTGAATGCGCTCTGCCCGGGATGGGTGGACACGCCCTTCAACGAACCCTTTATCAGGCAGATGGGCGGTCGCGACGCGATTGAAGCCTATATTCGGGAGAAGGTGCCGCTCGGCCGCTGGGCGAGCGTCGAGGAAATCGCCGAACCGATACTCTTTCTCGTCTCGGACAGGTCGTCCTACATGACCGGGCAAATCCTCGTGGTCGACGGTGGCGAGACGGTGGTCTGAGCCTGGCTCATCCAGTAACCATAACCCCTTGATTCGACTCGAACAAACCGCGCCGTTGAATCGGCGTCTGAAGTCCTTGATTCAGTCCTTGAGCTTCAGCCGCCGGCGCGTCTCGCTGGGGCTTTCCCTGTAGTGGGCGCGGTAGCTGCGGGAAAAGGAAGAAGCCGAATTGAAGCCGGAAATCGCTGCGATGTCGGCGAATTCCATTCGGGTCTCGATCACCTTGCGCCGCGCGGCATTGAGTCTCAGCGCCAGATAGTGCTCATGCGGCGCGACCCCCATCGTCTCCCTGAAAAGGTCCTGCAGATGGCGGGCGCTGACGCCGACCCGTCGTGCCAGTCTCGCAAGCGTCAGTGGCGCCTCGACGGTCTCCTCCATCAGCTTGATCGCGGCGCCGACCCGGGCGTCGACGATGCGCATATTGCCGATCGCCGGAACCTGCAGCAGGTCGCCACGGGTGCGCTCCTGCTCATAGATGAAGAGCCGTGACACTTCGAGCGCCAGCGAATAGCCGTGCGCCCGACGAATCAGCTCCAGCATGAGGTCGAGCGTCGGCAACGACCCACCCGTGGTAATGCGCTTGCCGTCGATGACGAAGCGCTCGCGCACCATCGTGACCTGCGGATAGGCAACAGCGAAATCCTCGAAGTCCTCCCAATGGGTGGTGGCGGAGAAATTGTCGAGCAGGCTCGTCTCGGCGAGCAGCCACGATCCGGATTCGATCCCGGCCATCAGCTCGCGGTGGCGCGCCGTCTGCGACAGGAGCATCCTGAGCTGCGAGGTGGCGCTGCGCTGCCAGTTGTAGCTCGAAAGCACGAAGAGCGGCGCGGTCTCGCGCTGCGGGCGGAAGGGACCCGAGACCGGGATCGGGATGCCGCTCTTCGTCTCGATCGGCTCGCCATCCGGGCTGAACATCGTCCAGGTGTAAAGCGTGCGTCCGACGATGCGGTTGGCGGCACGCAGCGGCTCCACGACCGAAGCGACGAGAATGAGATTGGTGTCCGGCAGGACCAGCAGATCGATATGCTGCGCCTGCGAAGCGGCGGCCTCCATGCGAAAACTTCCCCCCTCATCTCCGTGAATGTACAGGATAGTTCCGATCGTGCAAAGCGGTGCGACCTTTTATGGCTCGTAATGGAGCCAATGAAAAAGGGAAACAGCCAATGCCGCTCAGCATGAACCGCGAGGTTTTCATCACCTGCGCAGTCACCGGTTCGGGAGACACCGTTTCGAAATCGAGCCACGTTCCGGTCACGCCGAAACAGATCGCCGAAGCAGCGATCGAGGCCGCCAAGGCGGGTGCGGCAATTGTCCATTGCCATGTCCGCGACCCGGAGACCGGCGCGCCGGCGCGCCGCCTCGACCTCTACAGGGAGGTGACCGACCGGATCCGCTCCGCCGACGTCGACGTGGTCCTCAACCTGACCGCCGGCATGGGCGGAGACCTCGTCTTCGGCAATGTCGAGAGCCCCTTGCCCGTGAACGCGCAAGGCACCGACATGGCCGGCGCCACCGAGCGCGTCGCCCATGTCGCCGCATGCCTCCCGGAGATATGCACGCTCGACTGCGGCACCATGAACTTCTCGCTCGGCGACTATGTCATGACCAACACGCCATCGATGCTGCGGGAAATGGCGCGCCAGATGACCGCGCTTGGCGTGCGCCCGGAGATCGAGGCTTTCGACACCGGCCACCTCTGGTTCGCGAAGCAGCTCGTCGAGGAAGGCCTGATCGAAGATCCCGTGCTGATCCAGCTCTGCATGGGCATCCCGTGGGGTGCGCCTGACGATCTCAACACCTTCATGGCGATGGTCAACAACGTACCTTCGAACTGGACCTTTTCGGCCTTCTCGATCGGCCGGAACGCCATGGCTTATCCCGCGGCGGCAATCCTCGCCGGCGGCAATGTGCGGGTGGGCTTGGAGGACAACCTCTATGTCGGCAAGGGCCAGCTCGCGACGAACGGCCAGCTCGTCGAGAAGGCGGTGGCTGTGGTCGAGGGCATGGGTGCAAGGATCATTGGGCCTGAAGAGGTTCGCGAAAAACTGAAGCTGACGAAGCGGTAAAGACCTCTCCCCACGACGGGGAGCGCTTAAACTGCCCCGCCGCCAGCGGATCAAAGCAACATCGGCATGCTTGCTAAGCATGTCGTAGACGATGAAGGCGGCAGACGAGGCCGCAAAGAGGGATAGAGCGGATCCGGAGCCACCCACCCCTCCCCCTTGTGGGGAGGGTGGCCCGAAGGGCCGGGAGGGGTCCCCACGGAACGACAGGATGGATAACGAATGACCATCATAACAAGGGCCGCCTGCATCGGCGGCGGCGTCATCGGCGGGGCCTGGGCGGCGCGCTTCGCGCTTGCCGGCATCGACGTCAACATCTTCGACCCGCATCCGGAGGCCGAACGCATTATCGGCGAGGTCATGGCCAATGCCGAACGCGCCTATGGCATGCTGACAATGGCACCGCTGCCGCCGCGCGGCAAATTCACCTTCCGAAAGAGCATTGAAGAAGCCGTCGAGAACGTTGACTGGATTCAGGAAAGCGTTCCGGAGCGGCTGCCACTGAAGCGCGGTGTCATCACCGAGATTGACGCGGCCGCCCGGCCCGACGCTCTCATCGGCTCCTCGACCTCCGGCCTGCTGCCCTCCGACTTGCAGGCCGAGATGAAGCATCCCGAACGCATGTTCGTGGCCCACCCCTACAACCCGGTCTACCTTCTTCCGCTGGTCGAGCTCGTTGGCGGCAAGAAGACCTCGCCCGCAACGATCAGGCGTGCCGAGGAGGCCGTCGCCGAGATCGGCATGAAGGGTGTCGTCATTGCCAAGGAGATCGAGGCCTTCGTCGGCGACCGGCTATTGGAAGCACTCTGGCGCGAGGCGCTCTGGCTGATCCAGGACGATATTTGCGACACCGAGACGCTCGACGATGTCATGCGCTATTCCTTCGGCATGCGCTGGGCGCAGATGGGCCTCTTCGAGACCTATCGCATCGCCGGCGGAGAAGCGGGCATGCGCCACTTCCTCGCCCAGTTCGGCCCCTGCCTCAAATGGCCCTGGACCAAGTTCACCGATGTCGTCGATCTCGACGACGCGTTGGTCGAGAAGATCGGCGCGCAATCGGACGCCCAGGCCGCCGGCCGGTCGATCCGCGAGCTCGAACGCATCCGCGACGAAAATCTCGTCGGCATCATGCAGGCGTTGAAGGCGGGAGACGGCGGCAATGGCTGGGGCGCCGGCAAGCTGCTTGCCGATTTCGAAAAGCGCCTCTGGGCCAAGGGCGGCAATCAGTCGAAAGCACACGATACCTCGGAGCCGCTGCGACTCGTCGACACGAAAGTCAACGCAGCCTGGGTCGACTATAACGGCCACATGACCGAGCATCGATATCTGCAGCTCTTCGGCGATACGTCCGATGCGCTGCTCCGACTGATCGGCGTCGACTTTGCTTATGTGGAAGGCGGCCATAGCTACTACACGGTGGAAACCCATATCCGCCATCTCGGCGAGGCGAAGCTCGGGCAGGCGCTCTACACGACACTGCAGCTTCTGAGCGTCGATGAAAAGCGCATCCACTTCTTCACCAGAATCCATGATGCCGCCTCGGGTGGCGTGATCGCGACCGCCGAACAGATGATGCTGCACGTCGATGCCAAGGCCGGCAAGTCGGTGCCGGCGCCGGCGGAGGTGCTGACAAAGCTGAGGCCAATTGCGGAGGCGCATGCGAGGCTGCCGGTGCCGGAGGGCGCAGGGCGACATGTGGGGCAGAGGCGGTGATCATGCTTCCAGTCCCCTCTCCCGGTCTGCGAGGACAGGGCTGCAAGACCAAGCAGGCGACGGGGAGATCGCCACATGTGCGGACCAGAAGCACGAGGGAGAACGATGAATTTCGCACTGACCGAAGAACAAGAAATGATCGTCGACACGGTCCGCACCTTCGTCGAGACCGAGATCTATCCGCATGAGAACGAGGTCGAGCGTACCGGCGTGGTGCCGCGCGAGCTTGGACTTGAGATCGCCCGCAAATGCAAGGAGCTCGGCTTCTTCGCCTGCAACTTTCCCGAAGAGGTCGGCGGTGCCGGGCTCGACCACCTGACTTTCACGCTCGTCGAGCGCGAGCTCGGCCGCGGCTCGATGGGGCTCACCGTCTTTTTCGGCCGCCCCTCCGGCATCCTGATGGCCTGCAACGAGGAGCAGCGCGAGCGCTATCTGCTCCCCGCCGTCCGCGGCGACAAGTTCGATGCGCTTGCGATGACCGAGCCGGATGCCGGGTCCGACGTGCGCGGCATGAAATGCTTTGCCCGGCAGGACGGCGACGACTGGATCGTCAACGGCACGAAACACTTCATCAGCCATGCCGACATAGCCGATTTCGTCATCGTCTTCATCGCCACCGGCGAGGAGGAGACGCCGCGCGGGCCGAAGAAGAAGATCACCTGCTTCCTTGTCGATCGCGGCACGCCGGGCTTCGAAATTCGCGAGGGCTACAGTTCCGTCTCGCATCGCGGCTATAAGAACTGCATCCTGACCTTCGACGATTGCCGCCTGCCCTCTTCGCAGATCCTCGGCGAGGTCCACAAGGGCTTCGATCTCGCCAATGATTGGCTCTATGCGACGCGCCTGACGGTGGCCGCCACCTCCGTCGGTCGAGCCCGCCGTGCTTTCGATTACGCGCTCTCCTATGCGGCCGAGCGCAAGCAGTTCGGCAAGCCGATCGGCGCCAATCAGGGCGTCTCCTTCAAGCTCGCCGACATGATAACGGATATCGACGCTGCCGATCTGCTGACGCTTTCGGCCGCCTGGCGGCTCGACCAGGGACTGCCTGCGAACCGCGAAATCGCCTCCGCCAAGCTGTTTGCAACCGAAATGCTCGCCCGCGTCACCGACGAGGCGATCCAGATCTTTGGCGGCATGGGCCTGATGGACGACCTGCCGATCGCCCGTTTCTGGCGCGACGCTCGTGTCGAGCGCATTTGGGACGGTACGTCGGAGATCCAGCGGCACATCATCAGCCGTGATCTGCTCAGACCGCTGGGGGCTTGAGGGATGGTTTTGCTTCGTTGCCAAAGAACCCCTCCCCAACCCCTCCCCACAAGGGGGAGGGGTTGGGGAGGGGGCTGCCCCGATAACGCATTTTCCCGAAGTGGGGCGCAGGCATGACCAGCCCTCCCCGCTCCCTCGACCGCCTCATCCGTCCAAAATCCATTGCCGTCTTCGGCGGCAAGGAGGCCCGCCGCGTCATCGAGCAATGCGACAGGATGGGCTTTTCCGGCCAGATCTGGCCGGTCCATCCGCGCGAAGAGGAAATCCTCGGCCGCCGCTGCTACCGGTCGGTCGCCGAACTGCCAGCGGCGCCGGATGCCGCCTTCATCGGCGTCAATCGATCGCTGACCATCGAAATCATCCGCGATCTTGCACAGCGCGGCGCCGGAGGCGCCATCTGTTACGCTTCCGGTTTCCGCGAGGCCGCAAACGAGCTATCCGACGGCAATGACCTGCAGGACGCACTGGTGGCGGCTGCCGGCGACATGCCGATTGTCGGGCCGAATTGCTACGGTTTCATCAACATGCTTGATGGCGCCCTGCTGTGGCCGGACCAGCACGGCATGCAGCGGGTCGAGCGGGGCGTGGCCGTTCTCACGCAATCCTCCAACATCGCCTGCAATATTTCCATGCAGAAGCGCGGGCTTCCCCTCGCCTATGTCATGACGGCCGGAAACCAGGCACAAACCGGCCTTTCCGATCTCGCCTGTGCCGTCATCGAGGACCCGCGCGTCACCGCCGTCGGCCTTCATATCGAAGGGTTCGACAGTCTCGAAGCGCTTGAGCGCCTGGCAGCGCGTGCCCGCGTTTTGCGTAAGCCGGTGGTGACGCTGAAGGTCGGCAAATCCGAAGCCGCGCAGCGCGCGACCGTCTCCCATACGGCCTCGCTCGCCGGCGACGATCGCGTCTCCTCGGCGCTTCTTGCGCGTCTCGGCATCGGCCGCGTCGACACGCTTCCGGAGCTTCTAGAGACCCTGAAGCTTCTGCATCTCTCAGGACCGCTCAAGAACGCCGACATCTCCTCGATGAGCTGTTCCGGCGGCGAGGCCTCGCTCATGGCCGACGCAGGCGTTCATCGTCGCGTCAGTTTCCGACCGCTCAAGGAGGAACAGCGCCAGCCGCTCAGGGAGAGCCTCGGCGAGATGGTGACGATCGCCAATCCGCTCGACTACCACACCTTCGTCTGGGGCAATCGGGAGAAGCAGACCGCGGCCTTCACCGCAATGATGCGCGGCGACTATGCGCTCAACCTGATCGTGCTCGATTTCCCCCGCCTCGACCGCTGCGACGCCGCCGACTGGGTGACAACTTGCGAAGCCGTCATCGCTGCCGCAAAGGCTACCGGCGCGGTTGCAGGAATTGTTGCGAGCCTCGGGGAGAACATGCCGGAGGAGACCGCGCTTTCGCTGATGGCGGCCGGCGTCGTTCCCTTCTTCGGGATCGACGAGGCGCTCGCAGCCGCCGAGACCGCTGCCGCCATTGGCGCCGTCTGGGCAAAACCCGCCGCCCCGGCCCTCCTGGTGAGCGCGGCTTCAGACGGCGAAGCCGCGGTATTGACGGAAGCCGAAGCCAAGGCGGAGCTTGCGCACGCCGGCGTAGCGGTTCCGCCGGGCAGGACCGCGCAATCGCCGACGCAAGCGGCGGATGCCGCCGAGGAGCTCGGATTTCCGGTGGTGCTCAAGGGCCTTGGCGTGGCGCACAAGACCGAAGCCGGCGCGGTAAGGCTCAACCTCAAATACCGCGAAGAAGTGCTCGCGGCAGCCGAAGCCATGGCTGCGGTCGCCTCCGGTTACCTGGTCGAGAAGTTGATCGAGAGCCCGGTCGCGGAACTGATCGTCGGCGCGTTGCGTGATCCGGTCGCAGGACCCGTCCTGACCCTCGGTGCCGGTGGCATCCTCGTGGAATTGCTGAACGATTCAGCGATCCTCATGCTGCCGGCGACGGAAGAGGAGATCCGCGAGGCCATTGACGGTCTGAAGATCGCAAGGTTGCTCTACGGCTACCGCGGTGCGCCGAAGGCGGACGTCGCAGCGCTCGTAAAAATTGTCGCTGCTGTGGCATCCTATGTCGTTACGCACGCTTCCAAGCTCGAAGAACTGGATATCAATCCTATAATGGTGTTGCCGGAAGGCCATGGAGCCGTCGCCGTCGATGCCTTGATCCGCCGGAGGAAATGAAACCGATGACCGGACCGATCCTCACCCGCCGCGAAGGTGGCATCCTCGAAGTCACGATCGACCGGCCGAAGGCGAACGCCATCGATCTGAAGACGAGCCGGATCATGGGCGAGATCTTCCGGGAATTCCGCGACGATCCCGACCTTCGTGTCGCGATCGTCACCGGCGCCGGTGAAAAATTCTTTTGCCCAGGCTGGGACCTGAAGGCTGCCGCCGACGGGGATCCCGTCGATGGAGACTATGGCGTCGGCGGTTTCGGCGGCCTGCAGGAATTGCGCGATCTCAACAAGCCGGTCGTCGCGGCCGTCAACGGCATCTGTTGCGGCGGCGGTCTGGAGATCGCTCTTTCGACCGACATCATCCTCGCCGCCGAACACGCGACCTTCGCGCTACCGGAAATCCGCTCCGGCACGCTCGCCGACGCCGCGTCGATCAAGTTGCCGAAGCGCATCCCCTATCACATCGCCATGGAGATGCTGCTGACGGGGCGCTGGCTAGAGGCCGCGGAGGCCCATCGCTGGGGATTCGTCAACGAGATACTGCCTGCGTCGCGCCTGATGGAGCGCGCCTGGGAACTGGCGCGGCTGCTCGCAAGCGGCCCCCCGCTCGTCTACGCCGCAATCAAGGAGGTCGTACGCGAGGCCGAGGGCCGCGACTTCCAGACGACGATGAACAAGATCACTCGCCGCCAGTTCAGGACGGTCGATGTGCTCTATTCGAGTGATGACCAATTGGAAGGCGCGCGCGCCTTTGCCGGGAAGCGCGAGCCGATCTGGAAGGGACGCTGAGACGGGATGATGAGCAGGTGAGCCGCCGAAGAACAGCGCTCCGAGTTTGCTAGCCATAAAGTAGGATTATGAAAAGGATCGACAATTTAGGACGTTACAAGTCAGGTCCAGAAGACTAGCCTTATGGCACGAGACTTGTAACGTTCTCAACGAACCGGAAGGGAGGACGCGGGAACGACAGAGCCAATGGCCACGAGCCGCCTTGAGCCATCTGCAGATGGCGATACGCACCAGTCTCTACCAATCACAACGAACGGCGAATGCCGGCCAAAAGAAGGGAACAGGGGAATGAGCGATTACAAGGACTATCTGACACGACAGGTCATACTGGGAAAAATGAACCGGCGTGAATTTCTCGGACGCGCCGCTGCTTTTGGCATCGCCGCATCGACGGCGAACACGCTTTTTGCCGCCAGCGCCGCAGCGCAGGAGCCGAAGCGCGGCGGTCACCTGAAGCTCGGCCTCGAGGGTGCGGCCGCAACCGACTCGAAAGACCCGGCAAAGGCCCTGTCGCAATTCATGTTCGTCGTCGGTCGCAACTGGGGCGACACGCTCGTCGAGAGCCATCCGACGACAGGTGCGCCGGCACCGGCGTTGGCCGAATCGTGGGAACCTTCCGCCGACGCCGCGACCTGGACGTTTGCGATCCGCAAGGGCGTCAAGTTCCACGACGGTAAGGAGCTGACGATTGACGATGTCATCAAGACGCTGCAGCGCCACACCGACGAGAAGTCCGAATCCGGCGCGCTCGGGGTGATGAAGTCGATCAAGGAGATCAAGGCGGACGACGACAAGCTCGTCCTGGTGCTGACGGAAGGCAATGCCGACCTGCCGCTGCTTCTGACCGACTACCACCTGATCATTCAGCCGAACGGCGGTCTCGACAATCCCGACGCGATGATCGGCACCGGTCCCTACAAGGTCGCAAGCTTCGAAGCGGGCGTTCGCGCCACCTTCGAGAAGAATGCCGACGATTGGCGCACGGACCGCGGCTATGTCGACTCGGTCGAATTGATCGCCATGAACGACGCGACCGCTCGAATCGCCGCACTTTCGTCCGGTCAGGTGCACTACATCAACCGCGTCGATCCGAAGACCGTCGGCCTTTTGAAGAGGGCCCCGACCGTCGAGATCCTGAATACGTCCGGCCGCGGCCATTACGTCTTCATCATGCATTGCAACACCGCACCGTTCGACAATAACGATCTCAGGATGGCGCTGAAACTGGCGATGGACCGCGAGACGATGGTGCAGCGCATCCTTGGCGGCTACGGCAAGATCGGCAACGACTTCCCGATCAACGACACCTATGCGCTCTTCCCTGAAGGGATCGAACAGCGCGCCTATGATCCCGACAAGGCTGCCTTCCATTACAAGAAGTCGGGCCACAGCGGGCCGGTTCTGCTGCGAACCTCCGACGTCGCCTTCCCGGGAGCGGTCGACGCGGCCGTTCTCTACCAGGAGAGCGCCAAGAAGGCCGGCATCGAGATCGAGGTCAAGCGCGAGCCGGGCGACGGCTACTGGACCAACGTCTGGAACGCCCAGCCCTTCTGCACCTCCTACTGGGGCGGTCGACCGACCCAGGACCAGATGTATTCGACCGCCTATCTGTCGACCGCCGACTGGAACGACACCCGCTTCCTGCGTCCGGATTTCGACAAGCTTCTGCTCGAGGCGCGTTCCGAACTGGATGAGGCCAAGCGCAAGGAGCTTTATCGCACCATGGCGATGATGGTGCGCGACGAAGGCGGCCTGATCCTGCCGATGTTCAACGATTTCGTGAATGCGGCGAGCAAGCAGGTGAAAGGCTATGTCCACGACATCGGCAACGACATGTCAAACGGCTATGTCGCAACCCGGGTTTGGCTGGACGCCTGACGATGGGCAGCGGACCGATCACTGGTCCGGTTCTGACGGAAGGGACTGCGCGTGATCTCGACGCGCCGTCCGCCGATCCAGCCGGAGTGCCAGCAAAACCCCACCCCGCCGGCTCGGCCGAGATCGGCGGCACGTTCTGGCGGCGCTTCGTCTTTCGCCGTCCCCTCGCGGCGCTGATCCTCAAGCGCCTCGGTTTGAGTGTCGGGCTTCTCTTCGCCGTTTCGCTGATGATTTTCGGCGGCGTCGAGGCGCTCCCGGGCGATTTCGCCACCACCTATCTCGGCCAGTCGGCGACGCCGCAGGCGGTCGAAAACATCCGCAAGGATCTCGGCCTCGACAGGCCCTGGAGCGAACGCTACCTGAGCTGGCTCGGCGGCGCGGTCAAGGGCGACTTCGGCACCTCGTGGGCAAGCAAGCAATCGGTCAGCGAGCAGATCGGCAAAAGGCTCGGCAATTCGCTCTTCCTCGCCTTCTTCGCCGCGCTCATCTCGGTGCCGCTCGCCGTCGGCCTCGGCATGCTCGCGGTGCAATTTCGCAACCGCATGCCGGACAAGATCATCAATGTGATCTCGCTTGCTGCGATCTCGTTGCCGGAATTTTTCATCGGCTATCTCCTGATCATGGTCTTCGCCGTCGAATTGGGCGTCGCCACCTTTCCGGCCACCGTCTACGACACCATGACTCTTGCCGAGCGGCTGTCGGCGATCGCCCTTCCGGTCGCAACCCTCGTGCTGGTCGTCCTCGCCCACATGATGCGCATGACGCGGGCGGCGATCCTGAACGTCATGTCCTCCGCCTATATCGAGACCGCCGAGCTCAAGGGCCTCGGCACCTTCCGCATCATCGCCCGCCATGCCGCGCCCAATGCGGTGGCGCCGGTGATCAACGTCATCGCGCTCAACCTCGCCTATCTGGTCGTCGGCGTGGTCGTCGTCGAAGTCGTCTTCGTCTATCCAGGCATGGGGCAGTACATGGTGGATGCGGTGACCGTGCGCGACATGCCGGTCGTGCAGGCCTGCGGCCTGATCTTCGCGGCCTTCTACATCTTCCTCAACATGGCGGCCGATATTCTCGCCATTCTCGCCAATCCGAGACTGAGGCACCCGCGATGAACGTGAAATCCATTCCAATCAGCGCCTGGGTCGGCATCGTCGGCATCGCCATCGCCGCCCTCTGCGCAATCTTCGCGCCGCTCATCGCGCCCTTTGGCGAGCGCGAGATCGTCGGCGAGATCTGGCTGCCGGCGGGCGGTGACTTCGTGCTCGGCACCGACAATCTCGGGCGCGACCTGCTCTCGCGCCTGATCTACGGCGCCCGCACCACTATTTTCGTGGCGCTGGCGGCAACCGTGCTCTCCTTCGCGCTCGGTATGATCTTGAGCTTCGCGGCAGCCGTAATGGGCGGCTTCGTCGACCAACTCTTCTCGCGTTTCAACGACCTGATGATGGCGATCCCGACGCTGATCTTCGCCCTGGTCGTGCTCGCGGTACTACCGCAGTATCTCTGGGTGCTGATCCTCGTGATGGCCGTGCTCGATTCCACCCGCGTCTTCCGCATCGGCCGCGCGGTTGCGCTCGACGTCGCGGTGATGGAGTTCGTCGAGGCCGCGCGACTGCGTGGCGAAGGCTCGCTCTGGATCATCTTCCGCGAAATCCTGCCGAATACGCTGTCGCCGCTGCTTGCGGAGTTCGGCCTGCGCTTCGCCTTCTCGATTCTCTTTCTCTCCACCCTTTCCTTTCTCGGCCTCGGCATTCAGCCGCCGGCCGCCGACTGGGGCGGCATGGTCAAGGACAACAAGGACGGCATTATCTTCGGCATCTCGGCCGCGCTCGTCCCCGGCGCTGCGATCGCCACGCTTGCTATCTGCGTCAACCTCGTCGTCGACTGGCTGATGAAGCGCACCTCGAGCCTGAAAGGAGGCCGCGGCGATGCCTGATCTGCTTTCCGTCAAGAACCTCAAGATCGAGGCGACGAGCTATCCGCCGGGCGAGCCGCCGAAGGTGGTCACCCTCGTCGAAGGCGTGTCCTTCGATCTTGAGAAGGGCAAGGTGCTGGGCCTCATCGGCGAATCCGGCGCCGGCAAGTCGACGATCGGCCTTTCGGCGCTCGCCTATGGCCGGGGTGGTGTGAGGATCACCGGCGGCGAAGTGCTGCTCAATGGCAGGGACATACTGAATCTCGACCGCGCCGGCATCAACGAGGTGCGCGGCCGCCATGTCTGCTACGTGGCCCAATCCGCCGCCGCCGCCTTCAACCCGGCCCACAAACTTGGCGACCAGGTGATCGAGGCGTCGCTCCGTCACGGCATCATGAGCCGGGAGGAGGCAAGAAAGCGTGCCCTTTACCTGTTCCGGGTGCTTGGCCTTCCGAATCCTGAAAGCTTCGGCGAACGTTATCCGCATCAGGTCTCGGGCGGTCAGTTGCAGCGTGCCATGACCGCCATGGCGCTCTGCCCCAATCCGGAGCTGATCGTCTTCGACGAACCGACGACGGCGCTCGACGTGACGACGCAGATCGACGTGCTTGCCGCGATCAAGCATGCGATCGAGGAAACGCACACGGCGGCGCTTTACATCACCCACGACCTTGCCGTCGTCGCGCAGATCTCCGACGACATCATGGTGTTGCGTCACGGCAAGACCGTCGAATACGGCACGACGAAGCAGGTGATCGAAGCCCCGCGGGAAGACTACACCCGGGCGCTCGTCAACGTGCGCCAGACGAAACGCGAGGAGGCCGGCGACCAATCGGGAGCCCTCCTTAAGATCGAGCACGTCCACGCCGGCTACGGCAACGGCTTCAAGGTGCTGCACGACGTTTCCATGCACCTGCCGAAGGGGCAGACGCTGGCGATCGTCGGCGAGTCCGGGTCCGGAAAGTCGACGCTCGCGCGCGTCATCACAGGCCTGCTGCCGCCGAGCGAGGGCCGCATCATGTTCGACGGCAAGGAACTCCCGAAGGCGCTGAAGGGCCGCACGCATGAGGAACTGCGCCGGATCCAGATGATCTACCAGATGGCGGACACGGCGATGAACCCGCGCCAGACCGTGCGCGACATCATCGGCAGGCCGCTCTCATTTTATTTCGGCATGTCCGGCGCGAAGAAGACCGAGCGCGTGAAGGAATTGCTCGACCAGATCGAGATGGGCTCGCGTTTTCTCGACCGCTATCCGGCCGAGCTTTCCGGCGGCCAGAAGCAGCGCGTCGCGATCGCTCGGGCGCTGGCCGCCAAGCCCGAACTGATCCTCTGTGACGAGCCAACCTCGGCGCTCGACCCGCTGGTGGCCGAAGGCATCTTGAATCTGCTGATGAAGCTTCAGGAGGAAACCGCTGTTTCCTATGTCTTTATCACCCATGACATCGCCATCGTGCGAGCGATCGCCGACAGCGTCGCGGTCATGCATCGCGGCCGGCTCGTGCGCTTCGGGCCGAAATCGAAAGTGCTGTCGCCACCCTTCGACGACTACACCGATCTTCTCCTGAAGTCGGTTCCGGAGATGGAGATTGGCTGGCTTGAAAGGGTGCTGAGGACGCGGCGTATGGAAAGCGCCGGGAACTGATCGGAGGCGGAAAGTACGTTTCGTTCCGCCTGCACCCGCTTCTTCTGCCGCTGCGTGCCTCGTTAACCGATTTAACGAGATAAAATATGCAGCAAATACAAAGTACTGCAGCGACTTTTGTGCGTCTGAAAGGACGCACGGCGCTGTAGTAGGGCCCCGTGCAGGACTATCGCGAGGGAGCAACATGGCCGACCGCAACTTCACCGTCATCGAAAACGAATGGATCACGCTCAAGGACGGGACCCGGCTTGCAGCGCGCATCTGGATGCCCGAGGGGACGGAACAGAACCCGGTGCCCGCGGTGCTCGAGTACCTGCCCTATCGCAAGCGCGACGGCACTTGCGCCCGCGATGAATCGACCTATCCTGCCTTCGCTGCCGCCGGCATTGCCGGCGTGCGCGTCGACATTCGCGGATCGGGTGAATCCGAAGGGGTCATCGACGGCGAATATACGCCGCGCGAGTTGTCCGACGGATGCGAGATCATCGAGTGGATTGCGGCGCAGCCCTGGTCGAACGGCAAGGTCGGCATGATGGGGATTTCCTGGGGTGGCTTCAACTGCCTTCAGGTGGCAGCCCTCAAACCGCCCGCCCTGAAGGCGGTGATCTCTATCGCCTCGACGGTCGACCGCTACAATGACGACATCCACTACAAGAATGGCTGCCACCTTTCGGCGCAGCTCTCCTGGGCGGCAACCATGCTCGCTTACCAGTCGCGCTCGCCAGACCCGGAACTCGTCGGCGATGGCTGGCGAACGATGTGGCTGGAACGACTGGAAAACGAGCCCTTCTTCCTCGAGGAATGGCTCGAGCACCAGCGGCGCGACGACTTCTGGCGCCATGGCTCGATATGCGAGGATTTCGACGGCTTCCCGGTTCCGGCGCTCGTCATCGCCGGCTGGGCCGACGGTTACCGCAACACGCCGATAAAGGCGGTCGAAGGTCTCGGCAGCAAGGCCAAGGCGCTGATCGGCCCCTGGGTGCACAAGTATCCGCATTTTGCCTGGCCGAAGCCGCGGGCGGATTTCCTGAGCGAGGCGATCCGCTGGTGGAACCGATGGCTGCGCAACGAGCCAAACGACGCCGAGCAAGTGCCGCAGATGCGCGCCTACATCCTCGACGGGCCGAGGCCGGCGCTTCGCCGCAACGAGGATCCTGGTCGCTGGATCGCCAAGGATGTGTGGTCGGCACCGGAGATGCGTTCCTTCGTCGTTGCGAGCGACGGCCACCTCGCCACCGCCCCGACGTCGAGGCGAGGCAACGGCGACGTCTATCTGCGCTCGCCACTCGACACAGGCACGGCCGCCGGCGAATATTTCACGCTGAAGCCGGATGCCGAGATGGCTGGCGACCAGCGCATCGACGACGCCGGCTCCCTCACCTTCGATACCCGACCTTTGCTGGAAGGCGAGGACTATCTCGGTCAGCCGGTTCTCACTCTCGACGTCGCCTGCAATGCTGCGACTGCCAACCTGGTCGCCCGCCTCGTCGATATCCATCCGGACGGCACGGCGACCCGCGTCTCCTTCGGCGTCTTGAACCTCGCCCATCGTAACGGCAATGCCAGACCGGCGCCGATGGAGAAGAATCACAAGACCCGCGTCACGCTGGTGCTCGACGCCTGCGGCTACCGCTTCCGCGCCGGTCATCGCATCCGCCTGTCGCTCTCGACGTCCTACTGGCCGATGATCCTGCCGCCGCCGACCGATCCGGGCCTGACGATCGACACGGCGAGCCTGTCACTCGCATTGCCGCTCCTCGGTGAGCATCGCGAAATCGTCGTGCCGCAGCCTGCCAATCCCGATCCGCTGCCCGCCTATATCGAACTCTCCCCGCCACAGACCCGTCGCACCGTCGAACGGGACATGACGAGGGGTGTGACACATTATCGGATTTTTGAGGACACCGGTCTCATCGAGCACCCGGATACCGGGGTCGCGACTGAGGACATCCGAGAGGAAACCTGGTCGATAGCGCCGGGAGATCCCCATTCGATGACAGGCGTCTCCACCTGGACCTGCATCGCCCGCCGGAGCGGCAGGTCTTTAAAGACGGTCTCGCAGTCGCGGCTTTCCTGCACCGCGACCGAGTGGATCACCTCGGCGAAGGTCGAGGCCTTCGAGGGCGAGGAACAGATCTTCGCGAAGACCTTCGAGAAGCGGATCCGGCGGGATATGATGTGAGCGCCCTGAATGGCTCAGTCTCAAGCATGCCGCGCAAGATCAATCTCCCGCCGGCGCTCACGCCGTCCCCACCAGCTTCGCCACGCCCTGCACCAGATGACGGAACCCATCCCGCGCACCAGGACTCATATGCCGTGCCCGGAGCCACGCATGGATCATCTGCGGCTCCTCGCGGAAGGTGACGTCGACGCCCGCTTCTGCAAGCCGCGCCGCATAAGCCCGTGCATCGTCGCGCAGCGGATCGAAATGGGCGGCCGTGATATAGGCGGGTGGCAATCCGGCAAGGTCCCCGGCCTTCAACGGAAAGGCAAAGACATCGTCGGCCGGCGCCTTCAATACCCGGCGATAGTAAGCAACGTCCGCCGTCGTTAGCCCCGGCGCCTCCGCCATCTCCGCGTAGGATCCGCTGACGAGATCGCCGCCGAGGCCGGGATAGATCAGCGCCTGCCCTACCACGCCGGAAAGGCCATTGACCTTCGCCTTGCGCACGATGCCCGCCACAAGATTGCCCCCGGCGCTGTCGCCGGCGACGACCAGCGGCCGTCCGTCGGCAAGCAGCGCTTCAAGCACCCCGTAGCAATCCTCGAATGCTGCCGGCCAGGGATGCTCGGGAGCCAGCCGATAGTCTACCGAAGTCAATTCGGCCCGGGCGCCATGCGCAAGCTCGGCGCAGATCGCGTCATGGCTCTCGAGCGACCCGACGACGAAGCCGCCGCCATGGACGTAGAAGATGCGTATCTCGGTCGCGACCTCCGCCGGCCGATAATGCCGAACCGGGGTTGCGCCCCCGACGTGCTCCTCGCGCCGCGTCAGTCCCCCGGGCGACGGGGCATCGAACTCGGCGCAGAGCGCGTCATACCATTGCCGCTGCTGCTCTACGGAAGCATTCACGGCGTCTGCCGGATAAAATCTCTCGCAACGTTCATTGAACGCGAGTATCCCCGCCTCCGTCGGCATCGGCTTCGGTCCTGACATATCCATCCCGGCCTCCTTCGGGCAGAAGCTTACCATCGACGCGCCACCGCGCACGCCAATATACGGCAGAACCTGACGCGGCCACGAAGCCGCTTGCCTTCGCAATGGCCGCCAGTATTAACTCGCGCATGGCATTCACACTCCGGCAGTTGCAATATTTCGTCGCCGTCGCCGAACAGGGCTCCGTCACGCGCGCGGCGCAGAACCTCTCGATCTCGCAGTCCTCGATCACCGAAGCGCTCAAGGAGCTCGAGGGCGACCTTGGCGTGGAGCTCTTCGATCGCCATCCGCGCGGACTTTCGATCACCCATAACGGCCATCAGTTTCTGCGCCATGCGACGAAGATCCTGGCGGATGTTTCCGACGCCCGACGGAGCTTCGCGGAAAACCGCGAGGAACGTGGCGGCAAGCTCAATCTCGGCGTGACCTCGCTCGTCGCCGGCTACGTGCTCTCCGACCTGCTCGCCCGCTATCGCCGCGCCTGCCCGGGCGTCGAGGTGAGTGCCATTGAAGACAACGGCTCCTATCTCGAACATCTCCTGATTGGCGGCGAACTCGACGTGGCGGTGATGGTCATCTCCAACCTGCGCGACCGCATGGCGCTTCAGGCGGAAATCCTCGAGACCTCTCCCTATCGGCTCTGGCTCCCGATCGGCCACCCGCTGGTCAGCGCCGACATCATCTCGGTCGAGGATATCGCCAGGGAACCGCTGATCATGCTGACCGTGGACGAGATCGAGGAGAATACCGGCAAGCTTTTGACGGCGCTCGGCGCCCGTCCGCATGTCGCCTTCCGCACCCGCTCGGTTGAGGCGGTCAGGAGCCTGGTCGCCACCGGCGCCGGCATCGCGCTCCTCCCTGACCTCGTCTATCGCCCATGGTCGCTCGAAGGCGACCGGATCGAAAGCCGCGATGTCTCGGGCGCGCTGCCGGTCGTCCAGGTCGGCATGGTCTGGCGCAAGGGCTCGAGCCTGCCGCAGTCGGCGCGCGACTTCGTCGGCATCGCCGAAGCCCTGCGCAGCGCCCGCCCCCGCTGATCGATATCGGGAAATCCGATAACGACATTCTGATTAATGAATTTGCGAATGCGGCGGATTAGGAGCACGCTCCCCCTCGGGAACAAAGCCGCCGACCGGCGGCGTAACCGGGGAGATTTCAGATGAAGCAGACCATGAAATGCTGCACGGCGCTGACCCTTTCGCTGGGCCTCGTCGCGCCCGCCCTTGCGCAGGAGCCGCTGAAAGAGCTCGGTCCGGGCGAAGGCGCACTCTCGATCGTTGCCTGGCCTGGCTACATCGAACGCGGCGAAACCGACAAGAACTACGACTGGGTCACGGATTTCGAGAACAAGACTGGCTGCAAGATCAGCGTGAAGACCGCCGCCACGTCCGATGAGATGGTGGCGCTGATGAACGAAGGCGGTTTCGACCTTGTCACCGCCTCCGGCGACGCGTCGCTGCGCCTCGTCGCCGGCAAACGCGTTCAGCCGATCAACACCGACCTCATCCCGAGCTGGAAGACGATCGACGAGCGGATGCAGAATGCACCCTGGCACACGGTGAACGACGTCCATTACGGTACCCCCTATGTCTGGGGTCCGAACGTGCTGATGTACAATACGGAAGTCTTCAAGGGTGAGCCGCCGAAAAGCTGGAACGTCGTCTTCGAGGAGGTGACGCTGCCCGACGGCAAGTCCAACAAGGGCCGCGTCCAGGCCTATGACGGCCCGATCCACGTCGCCGACGCCGCCAACTACCTGATGGCGCACAAGCCGGAGCTCGGCATCAAGGACCCTTATGAGCTCAACGAAGAGCAGTACAAGGCGGCCCTCGACCTGCTGCGCGTCCAGCGCACGCTCGTCGGTCGTTACTGGCACGACGCGATGATCCAGATCGACGATTTCAAGAACGAGGGCGTCGTCGCCTCCGGATCCTGGCCCTTCCAGGTGAACCTGATGAAGGCCGAGAAGCTGCCGATCGACTCGGTCATCCCCGAAGAAGGGGTGACGGGCTGGGCGGACACGACGATGCTGCATGCCGAGAGCGAGCATCCGAACTGCGCCTATATGTGGATGGAACACACGCTTTCGCCGAAGGTGCAAGGCGATGTCTCGGCCTGGTTCGGCGCCAACCCCTCGGTCGGCGCCGCCTGCAAGGGCAACGCGCTCCTGACCGACGAAGGCTGCGCCACCAACGGCTATAACGACTTCGAACGGGTCAAGTTCTGGAAGACGCCGGTGTCGAAGTGCGAAAGCCAGGGCGAATGCGTGCCCTATCACCGCTGGGTCTCCGATTACATCGGCGTGATCGGCGGGCGGTGAGCAGCCGCCTTCACGTCGCAAGCATTTGCCCCTCTACTCGGGTTTAAACCCGAGGACTGGCCCTCTCCCCGCCTGCGGGGAGAGGGGACGACCGTGCCCGACCCTTCAGGCATGGCAGTTGGAACAAGACGCCGGCCGCGAGGCCCTTCTCCCCGCGAGCGGGGAGAAGGTGCCCGGCAGGGCGGATGAGGGGCAGCATCATCTGGAGTCGACAATGACCACCGCCGTCCTCTTCGACAATGTTTCCCGCCACTTCGGCGCTATACGCGCCGTCGACTGCGTGAATCTCGCAATTGCCGAGGGCGAATTCTTCGCCATGCTCGGGCCGTCCGGCTCCGGCAAGACGACCTGTCTCCGATTGATGGCCGGCTTCGAGCAGCCGACCGGCGGCCATATCGAGATTTTCGGCGAGACCGCCGAGGGCGTGCCGCCCTACCGGCGCAGCGTCAACACCGTCTTCCAGGATTATGCCCTCTTCCCGCACCTCTCCATCCTCGAAAACGTCGCCTATGGGTTGATGGTGAAAGGCATCGGACGCGAGGAACGGCGCAAGGCCGCCGAGGATGCGCTGGCCATGGTCAAGCTGCCGGGCTACGGCGGGCGCCGGCCGGGCCAGCTTTCCGGCGGCCAGCGGCAGCGCGTGGCGCTTGCCCGCGCGCTCGTCAACAAGCCGAAGGTTCTGCTCCTTGACGAGCCGCTCGGCGCGCTTGATCTGAAGCTCCGCGAACAGATGCAGGAGGAGCTGAAGAGCCTGCAGAAGTCGCTCGGCATAACCTTCGTATTCGTCACCCATGACCAGGGCGAGGCTCTGTCGATGGCCGACCGGCTCGCCGTTTTCAACGACGGGCGCATCCAGCAGCTCGGCACGCCGGAAGAGGTGTACAACCACCCGAGGACCCGCTTCGTCGCTGATTTCGTCGGCTCGTCCAACGTACTTACGGCCAAGCTGTGCCAGGCGCTCGGGCTGAATGCCGCGTTCGCAAGTCTCAGGCCCGAGGCGGTGGCGATCGCCCCGCCGATGAATGGTGCGCTCAGCCTCTCCGGCACCGTCGCCTCCCATAGCTTCCTCGGCGCGACCAATCGCATCGTCGTCGACGTCGGCGTCGACGGCGCGCGAATCGCCGTCGCCAGCCCGGCGGCTCGGGGTGCCCCCGCCATCGGCAGTCCGGTAACGTTGAGCTTCGCCGCCCATGATCTCCATCCCATGGAGGACGCATGACGATCGTTGCCGATAGCTTCGTCGTGCCGGAGCGCCGCGGCACCGCAGGCCGCGTTTCGGACTTCTTCTGGAGGCACCCGCATGTGCTTTTGGCGGTGCTGCTCGGGCCGCCTCTCATATGGCTCGGTATCGTCTATCTGGGCTCGCTCTTCGCGCTTCTGCTGCAGAGCTTCTTCTCGATCGACGAATTTTCAGGCCTGATCAATTACGAATTCACGCTCGCCACCTACCGCCAGCTTCTCACCGAGGCCAATCTCGACATCATCCTGCGCACTGTGGTCATGGCGGCGCTGGTAACGCTCGCTTCGGCTGTCATCGCTTTTCCGATCGCCTATTACGCCGCCCGTTACGCTCGCGGGAAATGGAAGGCGCTGTTCTATCTCGCCGTCATGCTGCCGCTCTGGTCGAGCTATCTCGTCAAGGTCTATGCCTGGAAGCTGGTCCTCGCCAAGGAGGGCATTCTCACCTGGTTCTTTGCCAAGCTGAACCTTCTCTGGCTGCTCGATGCCTGGCTATCGCTGCCGATCGTCGGCGGCAACTCGCTGTCGATCAGCTACACCGGCACCTTCATCGTCTTCGTCTATGTCTGGATGCCTTTCATGATCCTGCCGATCCAGGCGGCGCTGGAGCGCGTGCCGGCAACCCTGATCGAAGCCTCGGCCGACCTCGGCGGCACGCCGGCGCAGACCTTCCGCCACGTCATCTTCCCGCTGGCGCTGCCGGGTATCGTCGCCGGGTCGATCTTTACCTTCTCGCTGACGCTCGGCGACTACATCATCCCCCAGATTATCGGCTCGTCGCGGCTCTTCATCGGCCAGGCGGTCTATGCCCAGCAGGGCACCGCCGGCAACATCCCGCTCGCCGCTGCCTTCACGGTGGTGCCGATCGTCATCATGGGCGCCTATCTCTGGATGGCCAAACGCATGGGGGCCTTCGATGCGCTCTGAGAAATCGAACCGCGCTCCGTTTGGGCTGAAGATCGCCGCTGCCGCCGGCCTCGCCTTCATGCACCTGCCGATCCTCTTGATCTTTCTCTACGCCTTCACGACCGAGGAGAAAAGCTACCAGTTCCCACCCCCCGGGCTGACCACGCAATGGTTCGCGGTCGCCTGGGGCCGGCCGGACGTCTGGGCGGCGCTGACGCTCTCCGTCAAGGTGGCCTCGATCGCGACCGCTGCCGCACTGGTGCTGGGCACGCTCTGTGCCGCCGCGGTGAGCCAGACCCGCTTCTTCGGCCGCGAAACGATCTCACTTCTCGTCATCCTGCCGATCGCGCTTCCCGGTATCATCACCGGCATCGCGCTTCGCTCGGCCTTCTCGATCGCGGAGATCCCCTTCTCCTTCTGGACGATCGTGCTGGGACACGCGACCTTCTGCATCGTCGTCGTCTACAACAATGCGGTCGCCCGCTTCCGGCGCATCTCCGGATCGCTGATCGAGGCCTCGATGGATCTCGGCGCCGACGGCTTTCAGACCTTCCGCTATGTCATCCTGCCGAATATCGGCACGGCGCTGCTTGCCGGCGGCATGCTCGCCTTCGCGCTTTCGTTCGACGAGGTGATCGTCACCACCTTTACCGCCGGGCAGCAGTCGACGCTGCCGATCTGGATGCTCGAAGAGCTGATCCGTCCGCGCCAGCGCCCGGTCACCAATGTCGTCGCGATGGTCGTGGTGATCGTCACCTTCCTGCCGATCCTCGGCGCCTATTACCTCACCCGCGATGGCGACCAGATCGCCGGCGCTGGCAAGTGACATCAAACCAAGGGAGAACAGACATGGACACCCAACTCCTGATCGGATCGCGCTTCGAAGCCGGAACCGAGGCAGAGGAACTTATCCTCAATCCGAGAACGGGCGCCAAGATCCTCGATCTTGCCGAAGCCTCCCATGCGCAGATCGACGCCGCAGTCGAGGCCGCCGAACGCGCCTTCATGACCTGGTCTCAGACGACGCCGGCCGAGCGCTCGGGCAATCTGTTGAGAATTGCCGACGCGATCGAGAGGAACGCGGACGACTTCGCCGCGCTCGAAGCGCTGAACTGCGGCAAGCCGATCAATGCGGTGAAGAACGACGAACTGCCGGCGATCATCGATTGCTGGCGCTTTTTCGCCGGCGCGGTGCGCAACCTGCATGCGCCAACGGCGGGCGAATACCTCGCCGGCCACACCTCGATGATCCGCCGCGATCCGATCGGGATCGTCGGCTCGATCGCGCCCTGGAACTACCCGCTGATGATGATGGCCTGGAAGCTCGCGCCGGCGATCGCCGGGGGCAACACCGTCGTCTTCAAGCCGTCGGAGCAGACGCCACTGACGGCGTTGAAGCTTGCGCGCCTCCTGGCCGACATCCTTCCCGAAGGCGTCGTCAACGTCATCGCCGGGCGCGGCGAGACGGTTGGCAACGCGCTGATTAATCATCCGAAGGTCGCCATGGTGTCGATCACCGGCGATATTGCGACGGGCAAGAAGGTGTTGACCGCCGCCGCGAAAACCGTGAAGCGCACGCATCTCGAACTCGGCGGCAAGGCGCCGGTCATCGTCTATCACGATGCCGACCTCGAAGCCGTCGTCAATGGCATCCGCACCTTCGGCTACTACAATGCCGGCCAGGACTGCACCGCCGCCTGCCGGATCTACGCCGAGTCCGGCGTCTATGAGAGGTTCGTCGCCGACCTTTCGGCCGCCGTCTCGACGATCCGCTTTAATCTCGCCGACGACTTGGAAAACGAGATCGGCCCCTTGATCTCGAAGCGCCAGCGCGATCGCGTCGCAAGCTTCGTCGAGCGGGCCGCCGAGCAGAAGCACATCGAGATTACCACCGGCGGCCGCCCCGGCAGCGATGAAGGTTTCTTCTTCCAGCCGACCGTCGTCGCCGGCGCGACGCAAGCGGACGAGATCGTTCGGCGCGAAGTCTTCGGCCCGGTCGTCTCCGTGACCCGCTTTTCGGGTGACGACGACGTGATCGGTTGGGCGAACGACAGCGACTACGGCCTCGCCTCCTCCGTCTGGACGAAGGACATCGGCAAGGCGATGAAGGCCGCCTCCCGGCTGCAATATGGCTGCACCTGGATCAATACCCATTTCATGCTGACCAACGAGATGCCGCATGGCGGCGTCAAACAGTCGGGCTACGGCAAGGACATGTCGGTCTATGCGCTCGAGGACTATACGGCCGTTCGCCACATCATGATCAATCACGGCTGACGTCTGTTTGAATTTGCCCTAGCCCTCTCCCCGCAAGCGGGGCGAGGGAACACCGGCGGTGCCATTTGCCCCTTCTCCCCGCCGGCGGGGAGAAGGTCGCGGCAGCGGGATGAGTAGCGAGTCCCGCGCCCGGTCCATCGTATCATCAATGACCCATGCTTCGGAGGCAGGCGCGACACCGCCCGCGCTCCCGTCGCCGCTGTTGCACATTTCCCACAAACTCGTAAACATGAGTCTTAAACTCATAAAATCACACTTGCGCGCACAATAAACATGAGTAATCAACTCATGTTAAAAGTTGTTCAAATGAAAACTGAAAGTTGCGCCGCATGCCCAGACTACATGCCAAACTCCTGACGCTTCTCCGTGCCATGCTTGCCGGCACCTCCGCCCTCGCCTTCGTCGCCTCCGCGCAGGCACAGGAGACAGGAGAAGAAACGTCCGGCGGAGATTCGACCGCCCTTGAAACTCTCGTCGTGAATGGCGGCAGTGGCGGCGTCATTACCGCGGAAGGCTATGTCGGCATCAGCAGTGCGACCGGCGCCAAGACAGACACGCCCTTCCTCGAGACGCCGCAGTCGATCTCGTCGGTCACCGAGCAGCAATTGAAGGACCGCAACCCGCAAACGCTGCTCGAAACGCTCTCGTACACTCCCGGTACTCGCGTCGGCGCCTATGGTTTCGACCCCCGCTTCGATGCCTTCTTCGTGCGCGGCTTCGATGTGACCTATACCGGCGTTTTTCGCGACAATCTTCGCCAACCGGCCGCCGGCTCATCGCTTTACAAGAATGAGCCCTACGGCCTTGAAGGTGTCTCGATCCTTCGTGGCCCCTCCTCGGCGCTTTACGGAGCGACTGGCGCCGGCGGTCTCTATAACCTCATCACCAAGCGGCCGACGGAAGAGACGCTCAGTGAAGTGCAGGTGCAGTTGGGAAGCCATGACCGCTACCAGGGACAGTTCGACTTCTCCGGGCCGGCCAACGAAACCGACCCGGTTTATTATCGCCTCACAGGCCTTTTGCGCGATTCCAACACCGAACAGCTGGGCGTCCCCGACAACCGCGCCTATGTAGCCCCTGCCTTCACCTGGCAGCCGGACGAGGACACGAAGCTGACGGTCCTCGGCGAATATTCACGCACCAAAACAGGTGGCACCGCCGCCTATTACAACGATTTCTACAATGAGGGCTTCGGTTCCGTTACCGACTTCTTCCTCGGCGACCCGGCTTTCAACGATTCGATCCAGAACCAGGGGCGCATCGGCTACGAATTCGAGCACAGTTTCAGCGACGCGTTGACCTTCCGCCAGAACCTGCGCTTCTCGGCGCTGCATATCGACGCCGACTATGTCTATGGCTGGGGACCCTACACCGACACCAGCGGCGTACTTCATCCCGACCTCGTCGCCCGCAACGCCGGGACCTTTGACGAACGGCTGACGGCACTCGTCTTTGACAACCAGTTGGAGTCGAGGTTCGAAACAGGCGTGCTCGACCACACCCTCCTTGCAGGAATCGACGTCGCGAAAGTCAATTACAAGGCTCTGGGCGGCGAGGCCGCGATAGAGCCATTCGACATGAACAACCCGAACTTTGGCGGCTCTATCGCAACCCCTGCCTTCACCTCCAGCAACAAGCAGGATCAATGGCAGCTCGGCGCCTATCTGCAGGACCAGATCCGCTACGACGCCTGGACGCTGACGCTCGGCGGTCGCTACGACTGGGTCTGGACAGACAGCAGCATGACGGACCTGACGGCGAACACGACGACGAATACGTCGCAGGATGACCGCGCCTTCTCCGGCCGCGTCGGCCTGACATACGAGACCGACTTCGGCCTCGCGCCCTATGCCAGCTTCTCGACGGCCTTCTCACCGAACGTCGGCATCAACAGGCAGACGAACCAGCCCTTCAAGCCGACCGAAAGCACGCAGGAAGAGATCGGTGTCAAGTACCTTTTGTCCGACTACAACGTGCTGTTGACCGCGGCGCTCTTCAACATCGATCAGAAGAACGGCATCTTCTGGGACGTGGTGAATACGGTCAACACGCAGGTCCAGCGCGGCAAGCTGCGCTCGCGCGGGTTCGAACTGGAGGCGACGACGAGCCTCGATAACGGCCTCTCGCTGACGGCAGCCTATAGCTACACCAACCTGAAGATCCTCGAGGGCTCCACCGGAACGGTCGGCAACTACGTCTCCAGCACGCCACTCCACCTCGCCTCCATCTGGGCGGACTATACCATGCCCGAGGACAGCGTCGCCGAGGGCCTCGGTTTCGGTTTCGGTGCACGCTACATCGGCTCGAGCTACGGCGACGATACGAACACGCTCAAGAACGATTCGCGGGTGCTCTTCGATGCGTCCGTCCACTACGACTTCGCGGCGATCGACGAGAAGTACGAGGGGCTCCGCCTGCAGGTGAACGCGACCAATCTTTTCGATCGTCGCGACATTACATGCGCGTCGAACTATTGCTACCGCGACCAGGGCCGCACCATCATCGGCTCGCTGCGCTACAACTGGTGACGCCGTGGCACCAGGCAGCCATGACCGCATGCCGCAAGCCGGCCGGCCCCCGCGCCTGTCGGCAGCCTTTGCCGGTCCGCATGCCTGGTGCAATGAGAAGATGATGCTGTCGGAGGACCTCTCCGACGGCATCCCCTTGCCCGAGTTCTTCGGCTCCGCTGCATTCGACCTGGCGATTTCCACCTATGCCGAGACCTCAGGCGGGACCGATCGCCGCGCTGTGGCCTCCATGTGGTCGCTCTATTACTTCTCGTATCTCACGATCCCGTACGTCGTTGCGCGGGTGCTCGAAAATCAGGTGCTCCCGGTCGACTTCGAGGAGATGACCGTGGCGCTTTCGGCCGATGGCCTTCCCCGTGGCTTCGGGGTGGCGACGGCCGGCAACCGTCCAATCGACAGTGGGAAGGAAATCTTTGCGCTTCTTGCGCCCCTGTTGGATCAGCACCTTTCCAAGGTGGTCGCCCACCTCAAGTCGAGCGGCGGCATATCGCCGAAACTCTCCTGGAACAATGCTGCCGTCTATATCGACCACGCGCTGCGCACCGCCGGAGCCGCGCCCCTGGCCGATCAGGCCGACTCAATGATTGCGCTTCGGCTAATGCCTGACGGCTCTCCCAACCCCTTCTTCGATTGCCTGCGCTATGAGGAGGAGGAGGATGGAGCGCGCGTCTGTCGCCGCAAGATCTGCTGTCTCAGATACCTCCTCCCGGGCGTGCCCAGCTGCGGCAGCCTCTGCGCTCTTCCCAGCCAAAGGAATCAATAGGTTGCTCCATCGCCTCACCGTCGTTCTCCGGGCCTTCGTCCTTTTGCTGCTCGTCCCTTTCGCTGGTGCCGCGAAGGCCGAGACCGAAGGGCCCATGGCCGTCACCGACTCCGCCGGGAGGCAGGTGACGATCCCTGCCCGACCTAAGGCGGTACTTCTCGGCAGCGGTTTCAATCTCGTTGCACTGTCGCTCATTCATCCCGATCCGGTAAGCCTGCTTGCCGGCTGGTCCGGCGACATGAAGGACGACAATCCCGAGCTTTACGAGGCCTTCGTCAGGAATTTCCCAAGCCTTGCCGAGGTGCCTCGGATCGACGATGGCAGCGGCCCCGGACTTTCCTTCGAAACGCTGCTGACGCTGAAGGCGGATCTCGCGGTCCTCGCCAACTGGCAGGCCGATACGGAAGCCGGTCAGCGCGCGATCGACTTTCTCTCGTCCGTCGGCGTTCCCGTCGTGGTCGTGGATTTCAACGACGAAGCCTTGAAGAAGACACCCGACGCCATGCGTCTGCTCGGCCGGATCTTCGAGAGGCAAGAAAAGGCCGAGGAGTTCGCACGATTTTATGAGGAGCGGCTTGCCCGCATTCGCGACCGCGTCGCCAACCATCCACGACCAGGACCGACGGTCCTTATGGAAGCCTTCCCGGGAGCGGACCGATGCTGTTGGGCCTATGGCGTCGGCGGCCTCGGCGAATTCATCGAGCTCACCGGTAGCCGCAACATCGCCGCGGGCAGCTTGCCGCGATCAGGCGGCATGGTGAACGCCGAAGCGATCATGGCAGAAAATCCCGAAGTCTATATCGCCACCTCCTCCCCCGGCGGAAAATACAGCGGCCTCTCCGTTGGGCCAGGCGTCGGCGCCGACGAGGCGGAGCGGACGCTCTCTGCGGCGGTCGACACCCCGGTAATGGCGAGTACGGCGGCGGTGCGCAGCGGACGCGTGCATGGCCTCTGGAACTTCTTCAACGCCATCCCGCTCAACATCGTCGCCGCGGAAGCCTTCGCCGCCTGGCTCCGCCCGGACATCTTTCCGGATGTCGATCCGGCCGAAACGCTTGCAGAGATCAACCGCCGCTTCGCCGCCGTTCCGTTCGACGGCAGCTACTGGATCAGCCTGAAGCCAGCGCAATGACCCGCGGTTGCGGCCATCCGGTCATTGCCAGTCACGCCCCGCCCTATATAAGACTCTATCGGGAGGCTCTTCATGCTGTGGCTGATTGCGTTAGCGTTGGGCGTGGTCATCGTGTATCTGGCGGTCCGCTATGGCAGATTTCGCAATTGGGTGGAGCCGGTTCTCTCCGTTGCCGTCGCTCTGGGGCTTGCCGCCGCTTTCCTGATCTGGCTGAGCGAAGGCACGCCCGAGCAGGCTCCGTCGCCTCGGCCGACGCAGACTGCGGCTGGGCTCTCAGCGTCCGATATCGCGCTCCGGAACCTCACCTTCGAACCGAATGAGGCCCGGCGCAGCTACCGGGTCCGCGGCACCATCGAAAACAGCTCCGCTTTCACACTGGAATATTTCCGCCTGACCGTGACACTGGAAGACTGCGCCGATGGCACATGCCGGCGCATCGGCGACGACACCGCGCTCATTCTCCTCCGCGTGCCGGGAGGCCAAAGCCGCCCTTTCGAAACCTTTCTCACCTTTCCGTTCAGGGCCGATGAACCCCCGGTCGCACCGAAGTGGACCTATCAGGTGAGCCAGGTCAGGGGCGCGACGGAAAGGTGATCGATTGGAAGATCCGTCTCTTCCGCGTTTTCGCCCTCGCCCCCTGCCGGGATCTTCTCTTGGCAGGGGGTGTTTTTCATCCCGCTTCGGGCGAAGCGGGTCAGGCTGCGGACCGCTTACGATGGGAGCGGATGTGGCCGCATAACAGCTCCTCCTCCGGCGTGAAGCGATCGTCCTCGATCGCGCCAAAAGCGGCCGCGGCGGCAAGCGTCTTCGCCGGCGCATCCGCCTGGGCATCCAGGCCTCGCAGCCGGAACGAGACCGGCGAGAGTGGTCCAAACAGCAGCGACCGCTCGAGTTCCGGCCAATGGTCGATATCTGGTTCGACGCCTGCGTTGCGCGCAAAGATCAGGGCCGCGACATGCATAGGAAGACTCGGTGCGCCCGAACGCATCGCACGGGCCGTCTCGACGCCCGCGCGCATCGTCTCGGGCACGGGAAGAGGCAGGCGGCCGCAGAAGCAATAGGCGACCCAGCGTGCCTGCAGCTCCAGAACCGGGAAATAAGGGCCGACAAGATCGTAGAGACCGAGGAAGGCAAGCCCCGGAAGGTCCGGATGGAAGGTGTGGTGGTGCAGGTCGAGATGGCTTCCATCGTGACCGAGCGTCTCGGCGATCTCCTCGGAAAGCCACGGCAACGACAGGCGATAGCCGGTGCCAAAGAGAAAACCGTCCGCCTCGAAGCTCGAACCGTCCGAGAAGCGGACCGTCCGTCCGTCGATGTGCTCAATCCAGGGACGCACGGCGATTCGGCCCTCGGCCACGGCGGCAAGGAAATGCTGCGACTGCGAAACCCCGGCCTCGAAGATGTTTTCTGCGGCTGTCGGCGCGCCGAACTGGTCCGGTCGGCCAGCGGCCTTGACGACGGTCGATTTCAGCCCCTGCGCCAGATCCTCCGGCGGCAGGATCTCGCCGAGAATAGCGGCCGCACGGGTGAACATCACATGGTCCGTTGGCACCCCCGCGATCAGCTTAGGCAAGATGTAACGCTGGCGATGGTTGGTTGAAATCACCTCCCTTGCGCCTCCCAGCGCGAGATCGGAGGCGATTTCGAGCGCGCTGATAGAACAGCCAGCCACAACGACATTTCGTCCGCGATAGCGCTCCGCATCGGCATATTGCTGGGAGTGCGCCACGCCGAGCGCACCGTCGAAGGTGGAAAGACCGGGGATGTCCGGCACGTGCGGAAGGTTATGGCGACCGGTCGCGACGACCACTTGCCGGAAGATCTCGGTACGCGTCCCCTCGCCGGAAACCGAGCGAATCAGCCATGTCCCGTCTTCCGTCCGCTCAAGTCGCTCCACACGAGTGCCGAGGCGCAGATGCGGCAGTAGGCCGAAGGTGAAGGCATAACGCTCCAAGTAATTCAGCATCTCCTCCTGCCGGACATGGGTGGGCGTGCCCGGCGCATGGTCGAGGTCGGAAAACGCGGTCATGATGCGGCTGGTATTGGTTCGCATACCGGGCCAGGTGGCGCTCGTTGCGGCTGCGGAGTTCCACTGGCCGCCGAGGCGCGGCGCCGCTTCGAAGATTGCTGGCACCATACCGTGGGCGCTGAGCCAACGGCTTGCGACAAGGCCGGCGGGGCCGGAGCCGATCACGGCAACCGCGTTTTCGAACATTTCCAATGGGCGATTTTCTGGCATGAAAGGCCTCCTTTGCTGCCAAGTTGTTGTTTAGTCGCGTTGCGAAAGGTCGTTTGCTAAAAGTGACGTTGTGGTTGCCTGATCGAATAAGGACATTCTCTGGAATACCGGCAGCTTGGCCGACGTGTGGGGCCCGGCGGCTTATGCTTGGGGCGCCTTTAACCGATCTCGATTGTCTCCTCGTTGCCGGACGACTTGTGTCCATGTCCGCCATAATCTTCAGAAAAATCCCGACCGATGTTCCTGCAGGAACAGTCGGGTGACAGCGAAAATCCCGCTGGGGCGTTCTCTAGACGTTTTGCGGGAGGCCGTTTCCTAAATGCTTCCTAAATTGACGACGGGGAATCCTAAAACCTGCCTAACTGCTGTATGGCTGAGCGATGGGGGCGAATGCTGATGATTGAGGAAGACCTGGCCCGCTTTATCGAGAGCCCGGTGATGCAGATCATCGGGACGGCCGATGAGGTGCTGAAGCCGGAAATCGGGCGCGGAGCAGGGGCTTGGGCGTCCCCCGATCGGCGCATGATCCATGTGGTGCTGTCGGCCTGGCAATGGCCGGGAACTGTGGCCAATCTCAAGGCGAACGGACGTGTGGCCGTGACCTTCTCGCGGCCCGCGGACTACGTCTCGTATCAGGTCAAGGGCGAGGCGACGCTCCGCGCCGCCGAAGCCGAAGAGATCGACCGCTCCGGCCGCTACCTGATTGGCATGGTTTCCACGCTGATGCGCCTCGGCATTGCCGCGGAGATCATCTCCCCGTGGCTGTCGAACCGCGATCCGGTGCTCGCCAGCATCGCGGTCTCCGACATTTTCCTGCAGACGCCCGGCGCGAAGGCCGGCAGCAGACTTTGGAGCGCCACCGTTTGACGCTGAGCCTAGTCGATCTCGAAGCCTGCTTCGAAGGCGTCGTGCCGTCGATCGTCGCGACCGCCGATGGGAACGGCGTTCCCAACATTTCCTATCTTTCGCACGTCGCCATGGTGGACGATGAGCATGTCGCTCTTTCCAACCAGTTCTTCGGCAAGACATCCGCCAATATCAGGATGAATCCGCGGGCGACGCTGATCGTTGTAGATGCACGGGACGGCGCCCAGTATCGGCTGGAGCTCACCTTCGCATACTCGCTCGATGCCGGGCCGCTCTTCGAACATCTTTCGCTGCAGCTCGATGCGAGCAGCGCGCAGGTCGGCATGGCGGGGGTCATGCGGCTGCGCGCCCTCGATGTCTTCCGCGTGATCAGGATCGAAGCCGTCCGAACGACAATCGATCCCGAACAGAAAGCGTCGCCCCGGCGCGACCGGTTAACAGCCGTCGCCCGTGTCGTCGAGCTGATTGCGGCCGCGACCGAAGCGGAAGGCATTGTCGATGCGACGCTGAACGGTCTCAAGACCTGGCTCGGCTTCGAACACGGGCTTTTCCTTGAGCTTTACGAGGAGCGGCGGCAGCTCGTCACGATCGGTAGTATCGGCTACGCGTTCTCCGGCATCGGGTCTGAGGTCGAAATGGGCGACGGCATCATCGGCGCGGCGGCCGCCAGCGGAAGCATCGTCAAGGTCAGCGACATGAGTCGCATTCGCCGCTTCAATGCGGCGGTGCGCGATTCGTCAAGCGACGAGAACCGTACGCGTTCGATCGGGCTGCCGGGCATGCCAGATGCGATGAGCCAGATCGCAGTGCCGCTCGCCATTGCAAATGAAGTCCGTGGCGCGCTGTTCCTGGAGAGCCGAGCGCGGCTTGCATTCACGCGGGAGGACGAGGCGGCGCTGTCGATCATCGCCAGGCATGCGGCGCAGGCACTTTCCCTCAGCGAACGGACCTTCGAGGAGGCGGAGTCCGAGCGTCGGGCGCCCTTTTCCCCGGCAACCGACCGGGGCATTCACGTCGCACATCATCGCTTCGACGATAGCGTCTTCATCGACGGCACTTATGTCATCAAGGGGGTGGCGGGGCGATTGCTCGCCTGGATGCTTGAACAGCATCTGGCAAATGGGCGTAACGAGTTCACGAACCGGGAAATTCGCCTCGATAGCGGGCTGCGCCTCCCCGACTTCAAGGACAATCTGGAAACCAGGCTGTTGCTCCTGCGGCGCAGACTGGAGGAAAAGCTGTTGCCGATCCGCCTCCTGCGCATCGGTCGGGGACGGATCGGCCTCGAAGTCGAGGGGCGGGCGGGATTGACGCGTGAAGGAGTGTGAGGCGAGCGATCGTTTCGGCAACGTGCGTTCAAGAGCGCGTCGCCGTCGTCGCCAACATGCGCAAGCTGCCCACAATCCCTGCCGCCTGCGGTCAGCCTGGCGGGGAGAGGTTTAGAGTGGGCAGTGGCATGAACGGCAGCCTGTTCAGCAGTAAATCCTGAACCGCTCCCGGATCACCCGGTCGATCTCCGGCGCAATCAGCGAAGGTGCGGCGTCGGCGAGGATGCGGTTCTTCCGCTCGATCGCGCGCTTGACGAGGTCCGGCCTGCCGATCTCCGCCCATTCCTTCGGGCTCGTGCGGTCGGCGACGGCGGGGTAGACATATTCCGTCTGCATCAGTCCGAGCGTCTGGGGATGGCCGAGATAATGGCCGGGGCCGTCGAGGCAGACGGAGCGCATGGTCTCGATCGAAACAGACTCCTCCGTCACGTCGATGCCGCGGATGCAGCGCTGCACCTGACCGAGCATGTCGTCTCCGAGCACCAGCGATTCCAGGCAGAAGCCGAGCAGCGATGCATGCATGCCGACGGCCTCGTAGACCATGTTCAATCCGGAAAGCCCGGCCATGACGTTCGAGATCGCCTGTTCCCAGCCGGCCTGCATGTCCGGGAGCTTTGCGTCGGCGATTCCCGCCGCAGCGCCGCCGGGCAGGCGATAGAACTGATGCATTTGCGCGCAGCCCGCCGTCAGCAGCGCTTGCTCGCCGGAGCCGCCGGACATGGCGCCGGTCCTTAAATCGGAGACAAAGGGCCATGTGCCGAAGACAGCCGGGTGACCGGGCGACAGCGCGTTGACATAGACGACCCCTGCCAGGCATTCGGCGACGGCTTGCACGATCGCAGTTGCGAGCGGCGCCGGTGCGGTGGCACCCGCCTGCCCGGCAGAAAGCAGGAGGACGGGCATGCCGCCGCGGATGCACTTCTCCATGGTGACGCAGCTTTCCTCGGCAAACTTCATCGGCGGCACGACAAAGCAATTGGAGTTGGAAACGAAAGGCCGTTCGCGCCACTTGTCCTCGCCGCCGGCAATCATGTGCAGGAGATCGAAACAGCCATCGACATGGGCAGGATCGGAAAAGCTGGTGCCGACATGCTTGGTCGTGCCGGCGCAGCACGCATAGAGCGTATTGATGTCCATCAGGAAATTGTCTGGAATATCCCGGCAGACCATCGCCCGCTGGAAAAAGTGCACGTTGTCGAGATGGTGGACGAGCTGGGCGGCGTTCAAGAGATCCTTCGCCGTGGATTCGCGATACTCCCGCTTCTCGACATCGACGACGTGCACCGCAGCACCGGCCGTGCCGTAGTAGACGCGCGTACCGCTGAGCTCGAGGTCCTGCTTCGGATTCCGGGCGTAAAGCGTGATGTTGCGCGCGGCGATCGCCAGCATGTCGTCGACCAGCGCCCGCGGAAACCGGATGCGCCCATCCTCGCCAAGGATGGCACCGGCGCCCGTCATGATTTCGATCCCCGACTTCGGCGCATTGGCAAGGCCGATCTTTTCCAGGGCATCGAGCGCGGCCTGATGGATGCGCTCTACGCCTTGCTCGGTCAGCGGCTTGTACTGACCGCCGGAAAGACCGGGACGGACCGGCCGGATATTCTCGGCCAATGGTGCCGAGCGCAACGCAACGCGCGCCGCCCGTCCGCCGGATCGTCTCGAAGCCGCAATCGTGCATTCCTCAGCCATCATTCATCTCCCAATGGCGCTGATCCTTGCCCTTCTCCCCGTCAAGACGGGAGAAGGTGCCGGTCCACCCCCCGCAGCTATTGCGGTGGACGGGCAGGCGGATAAGGGCATTCCTGCGCGGCCGTCTATTTGCGCCCGCTTTCAAATCACGCTTACGCCCGCACCCGCTCCGCCCGAGGGTCGTACATTGCTTTAAGCGACGCCTCGGCCCCGACACGCGTTCCGGCAACCTCGACTTCATAGCTCGACGCCAGAACCTCCGCCTCGCTTTCGCCCTCGCACGGCACGTAGCCGAGCCCGATCGCGGCCCCGAGATAGTGGCCGTAATTGCCGGACGTGATCGTGCCGACGATCTCGCCGTCGCGGACGATCGACTCATTGTGGAAGAGCAGCGGCTCCGGATCGGCAAGGCGAAACTGCACGAGCCGACGAGTGAGGCCTTTCTCGCGCTTGGAGAGAACCGCTTCGCGGCCGATGAAGTCTCCCTTCTCCGGCTTGACCGCGAAACCGAGACCCGCTTCCAGCACATGATCCTCGTCGGTGATGTCGTGGCCGAAATGGCGGAAGGCTTTTTCGATGCGGCAACTGTCGAGCGTGTGCAGCCCGCAGAGCTTGAGGCCGACGTCCTGCCCAGCCCCCTCCAGCACTTCGAAGACATGCGCCGCCTGGTCGGCCGCGACGTAGAGTTCCCAGCCGAGCTCGCCGACATAGGTGACGCGGTGGGCGCGGGCGAGCCCCATGCCGATCTCGATCTCGCGCGCCGTGCCGAAGGGATGGGCATCGTTGGAGAAATCGTTCGGGCTAACCTTCTGCATCAGTTCGCGCGATCTTGGCCCCATGAGGCAGAGTACGCTTTCGGCGGCTGTCATGTCAGTGATCACCACGAACTCGTCTCGGAGATGCTTGCGAAGCCAGGCGAGGTCGCGCTGCAGCGTGGCGCCCGGCACGACAAGAAGGAAGGCGGTTTTGGAAAGCCGCGTGACGGTCAGGTCACTCTCGATACCGCCGCGGCCATTCAGCATCTGGGTGTAGACAATGCGGCCCGGCTCGACATCGATCTGGTTTGCGCAAAGCCGCTCGAGGAAGGCGAGCGCATCGCGGCCCTCGACCCGGATTTTGCCGAAGGAGGTCATGTCGAAAAGGCCGACGCCGTTGCGGACGGCCAGATGCTCCTCCCGCTGGTTCTCGAACCAGTTCTGCCGCTTCCAGGAATAGCGGTACTCGCGCTCTTGGCCCTCTCGCGCAAACCAGTTGGCGCGCTCCCAGCCCGCCACCTCGCCGAACACGGCGCCGCGCGCCCTCAAATGCTCATGCAGCGGCGAGCGGCGGATGCCGCGCGCTGTTGCCATCTGGCGATAGGGAAAATGATCGGCATAGAGCAGGCCGAGCGTTTCCGAGACGCGCTCCTTGAGATAGGCGCGGTTTTTCTGGAATGGCTGGGCGCGGCGGATATCCACCTCCCAGAGATCGAAAGGCGGCTCGCCGTCGTTCATCCATTGCGCCAGTGCCATGCCGGCACCACCGGACGAAACGATACCGATGGAATTATAGCCGGCCGCAATCCAATAGCCTTGGAGCTCCGGCGCCTCGCCGAGATAGTAGCGGTCGTCGGGAGTAAAACTTTCCGGCCCGTTGAAGAACGTGTGAATGCCGGCCGTCTCGAGCATCGGCATGCGGTTCACCGCCATTTCGAGGATCGGGGCGAAGTGGTCGAAGTCTTCCGGCAACTGATCGAAGCAGAAGTCCTCGCGGATACCCTCCATCCCCCACGGCTTCGCCTTAAGCTCAAAGGCGCCGATCAGCATCTTGCCGGCGTCTTCCTTGTAATAGGTGCACTCGTCCGGCACGCGAAGCACCGGCAGCCGGCTGAGGCCCGCAATCGCCTCGGTGACGATATAGAAGTGCTCGCAGGCGTGCAGCGGCAAGGTGACGCCGGACTGCCGGGCCAGAGCCCGGCCCCACATACCGGCGCAATTGACGACGTTTTCCGTCTCGATGGTGAAGCGCTCGCCCTTCTGCTCACAGACGACAGCGGTGACGCGGCCGTTTTTCTCAAGGACGGAAGTGACCTTCACCCCCTCGATGATCGTCGCGCCGTTCTGCCGCGCGCCCTTGGCAAGCGCCATGGCGATATTGGCGGGGTCGCACTGGCCGTCGAGCGGCAAGTGCACGGCCGCCTTGACGTCGGCGACGTTGAGATGCGGATAGAGTTCCTTCACCTCGCCAGGGCTGATTTCGCGCACATCCACATTGAAGGCGCGGGCGAGCGAAGCCTGCCGGTAGATCTCTTCCTTGCGCTCCTCCGTCAGCGCCACGGTAATCGAGCCGTTCTGGCGCATGCCGGTGGCGATGCCGGTCTCGGCTTCGAGTTTGACGTAAAGATCGGCCGAATACTTCGCGAGCCGCGTCATGTTCTGGGAAGCCCGAAGCTGACCGATCAGCCCGGCCGCATGCCAGGTGGTGCCTGAGGTCAATTGCTTGCGCTCGAGCAGCACGACATCGCTCCAGCCAAGCTTCGCCAGGTGATAGGCGACCGAGCAGCCGGATACGCCACCGCCGATGATGACCACGCGCGCCTTTGCGGGGATGGATCTCGTCATGCCTTCAATCTTTCATTCGAGGGATCCCAGAGCGGCCGGTCCGGCTGAACGGTGGCTTTGAAGCGATCACCAAAGATTTCGACCTCGACCTCCTGTCCAGGTAGCGCGAGATCGGCGCGCAGCATGCCGAGCGCGATCGACGTGCCGACCCGGTAGCCCCAATTGCCGGAGGTCGTCTCGCCGACGACTTGTCCGTCGAACCACAGCGTCGACATGTAGGGCGCGTCGCACTCGCCCGCCTCGACGGTCAGCGTCACGAAGCGTTTCGCCACGCCCTGCTGCTTCTCACGCTCCAGCGCGGCCTTTCCCTTGAAGTCCGGCTTCGACCAGTCGACGAAGCGCTCGAGCCCCCCTTGGAGGATGGTGTAGTCGGTCGAAAGGTCGCCCTTCCAGGCGCGATAACCCTTCTCGATGCGCAGGCTGTCGAGCGCCTCCATGCCAAATGGTATGAGCCCGTGCTTCTGCCCGGCCTCAAAGACCGTGTCGAAAATCGTCGCGGTATCCTCCACCTTGCTGTGGATTTCCCAGCCGAGCTCGCCGGCGAACGAGACCCGCACGAACTGGCAATCGCGCCCTGCGATCTGCGCGGTCTGATGCGTCAGCCATGGCATTGCAAGATCGGCGTCGGAGACCTCGGCAAGGATCGCCCGCGACTTCGGCCCGGTCAGGATCTGGCAGGCGAAATTCGCCGTCACATCGTCGAGCGTGAAAGCGGCATCGGCAGGCCGGTGCTTCTGCAGCCACTCGAAATCGTGCCATTGCGCCGTCGCCGCGGTGATCAGGAGGAAGAAATTCTCCTCGATCGCCATCACCGACATTTCGGTGACGATCCGACCCTTGTCATCGGCGAAATAGGCCAGCCCGATGCGTCCCGGCTTCGGCACGCGCCCAGTGACGAGGCCGGAGAGCCATTCGCGTGCGCCCTCGCCTTTCAAGCGGAAACGCGAGAAGCCCGGCAAGTCGAGAATACCGGCAGCGTCGCGCACGGCGAGGCACTCCTCCTCTATCCGCTTCGCCCAAGGCCCTTCGCGCCCCCAGGTCTGCGTCGCCTCTTCGGATGTATCGTCGCCGGGCTTTGCATACCACATTGCCCGTTCCCAGCCGTTATAGGGCTTGAACTGGGCGCCGAGCGCGGCGATCCGGTCGTGGATCGGCGAGAGCCTCTTGTTTCGGCCGGCCGGCCAATAGTGCTTCGGGAAGTGCATCGCATATTCGTGGCCGTAGATTTCCATGCCCTTGGCGATGCAGTAGTCTTGGTCGGTGTAGTCGGTGTAGCGGCGCGGATCGCAGGACCACATGTCCCACTCCGTCTGGCCTTCGGTCACCCATTCGGCCAGCACCTTGCCCGCCCCGCCCGCCTGACAGATGCCGAAGGTGAAGACGCAGGCCTCGAAAGCGTTCGGCACGCCCGGCATCGGCCCGATCAGCGGATTGCCGTCCGGCGCGTAGGGGATGGGGCCGTTGATGATGCGCGACAGGCCGGCCGTGCCGAGGATCGGCACCCGCTCGACGGCGTCGTTCAGATACCATTCGAGCCTGTCGAGATCGTCCGGGAAGAGCTGGAAGGAGAAATCCCCAGGCATCGGATCGTCCGGCGTGACCCAATGTGCGCGGCAGTTCCGCTCGTATGGCCCCAGATTCATGCCGTATTTCTCCTGCCGGAGATAATAGGAGGAGTCGACGTCCCTGAGCAGCGGCAGCTTGTGGCCAACCTCCTTCGACCAGGCGGCAAGCTCCGGGATTTCGTCGAAGAGAATATATTGATGGCTCATCACCATCATCGGCACGTCGCGGCCCAACATCTTGCCGACCTCGCGGGCATAATACCCGGCGGCATTGACGACATATTCGCACCGGATTTCGCCTTGAGGCGTCGCGATCACCCATTCGTCGTTCTCGCGCCGCGCGCCCGTTACGGGACAGAAGCGGATGACCTTCGCGCCAAGATCGCGTGCACCCTTGGCAAGCGCCTGGGTCAGTTGCGCCGGATCGATATCGCCGTCATAGGGGTCGTAGAGGGCACCGGTCAGATCGTGCGTTTCGAGGAACGGATAACGGCTCGTCATCTCGCCCGGCGTCAGGATATCGAGATCCATGCCCTGGTAGCGCCCCATGCCGACGACGCGCTTGAACTCCTCGAGCCGCTCCTTCGAATGGCCGAGACGGATCGACCCGGTGACATGATAGTTCATCGGATAGTCGACGCGTGCCCCGAGCTCGCGGTAGAGCGAAGCCGAATAGCGCTGCATGTTCATGATCGACCAGGAGGAGGAGAAGGTCGGCACATTTCCGGCCGCATGCCAGGTCGAGCCGGCGGTGAGCTCGTTTCTCTCGAGAAGCACGCAATCGGTCCAGCCAGCCCTGGCAAGATGGTAGAGCGAGGACGCCCCGACGGCTCCCCCGCCGATGATCACGACGCGTGCGTGAGACGGCAAATTCGACATGCATGGCTCCCTCTTCTGTCGCGATCTTCGTCGAGGAAAAACGAGGCATCAAGCAAACGCACGAGGCTTTATTGATCGAGGAATTCGATTAGATTGCATGATGGAGATCGAAGGAGTGTCGCAAACATGCAAGTTGATCTGATCGAGACATTTCTGGACCTGATGGAGACGCGCAGCTTCAACCGCACCGCCGAGCGGCTCAATATCACCCAGTCGACGGTCTCGCATCGCGTCAAGGCGCTGGAAGCGCAGTTCAATCGCAAGCTCTTCACCCGCAACAAGGGCGGCACCGTTCCGACAGCCGCGGGCCTACGCTTTCTCGATTACGCAAAAGCCCTGCAGAATCAGTGGCATGAGGCAACGAGGGCGGTGGCGGGCGCCGGCGCGCTGGAGCGTTCGATGCGGCTCGGCATCCAGCATGATCTCGCCGAGATTTTCGCCGGCCCTTGGCTTGGGGCGATCCGGCGCGAGTTCCAGGCGACCGAAATCTACATGGAGGCGGACTATTCCAATCAGATGAATCGCGAACTCGCCGCCGGGGATCTCGACCTCGCCATTCTCTATACGCCGCACTATCTGCCCGACCTTCACTACGAACGGATCGGAGAACTGCATTACAGCATGGTCAGCGTGGAGGCCCGCGACGTTGCCGGCATAAGGCCGGAGACCTATATTCGGGCAAGCTATTCGCCGGCCTTTGACAGGATCCACCGCCTCGCACTGCCGCATCTCTCCGCTGCTCCGGTTGCGGCGGGGCAGAACATGGCAATCACCGGCCTGCTCGGAACCCTTGGCGCCGCCGCCTATGTCACCGGCGCCACAGCCGCCCGCCTGGCCGAGAACGGCGCCGCGATAGTCGTCGAGGATGCGCCGGTCATCCCGCAGGCCGTTTACGCCGCGACAAGCCTGCGCGCCCGCCACGCCCGCCAGCACCGCAAGATCATCGCCGCCATGGTGGAACTTCTGTCGGGTGTGTGAGCGGTCTCAGCGAGGCGATTTGCCCCTCTCCTCGGGTCGCAGACCGCTTACTCCACCGCGCTCAATCGCGCCTTCAGCCGCGCCACATCCGCCGCCGTCACGCCTTGCGGATCCACGACCGCCAGCCACGCATCGATGTAGTGCTCCGGGGCGTAGACGTGGCCGTAGCCGATCGGCGAGGTCGTCGCGAGCGCCATGTCGGCGAGAAGCTGCAACCCGGTAACAACGGGAAACCAGCTCAACGCCGGCGAAACGTCGGGGCCACGCGGCGCCTTCATCCAATCGGGCTCACGATAGAAGGCACGCGGATCGAAGAAGGTCACCGGGTCGCTCGCATATTGCAGATAGACGATCCGCATGGCACCCCAATCTGCGCCGGGGACATCGAGTGCATTCTGCTGATGAGTGAAGCGAATGATGGAACTGTCGCGAAAGCGCGGTAGCCATTCAGGCGAACCGGCGACACGATCGGCCGTCACCGAGCGCCAGAGTTCGCTCTGGAATGGCGGGCCGCTCCAGAGCGCGCCCTGGAAGGGATCGCTGATGACATCGAAGAGATCGACCGACGCTTGCGAATTCATAGCCCCGAGGCTCAGCCCATGCAGATAAAGCTTCGGCCGAGCATTCCTGGGCAGCGTCGTCCAGTAGCCGTAAATCTCATCGAAGAGCGCCTTGGCGGTGTCGGCTCCATAGCCCGGCTCCACCAGAAGCGACAACCAGCTTGTGAGGTAGGAATATTGCACCGCGACGCTCGCCACGTCGCCATGCAGCAGATATTCGAGCGTATCGAGCGCGGCGGGATCGACCCAGCCGGTGCCGGTCGGCACGACGATGACGAGCGCACTCCGCTCGAACCCGCCTGCGCGTTTCAGTTCTTCGAGGGCCAGCCTCGCTCTGTCGCGCGCTGTTTCAGCGGAATTCAGCCCGACATAGACCCGGAGGGGATCGGGCGCGCTCGCGCCGAAGAAGGCGCCGATGTCGGCGCCAGACGGCGCTGAGGCGACGAAATGCCGCCCCTGCCGCCCCAGTTCATCCCAACTCAGCAGCGAGGCCTCGCTCCCGGTTTTCCTCGGATCGGTCGGCGGCGCGACATCGGGATCAACGAGCGCGTCGAGTGTCCGGAAAGAGCTGTCGGCAGCCCGGAGCGCCAACTTGAAGACCACGCCGTTGGCTACGGACCAGAAGAGTGCGATCGCGGCCAGCCCGCCGATGGCACGCGCGATGGGCCGCGTGAGACAGCGCTCCAGCCATCGTGAGAAGGCGCGGAATGTAAGTCTGAACAGCCGCGCGAGAAAGACGAGCGCGAGAAAGACCAGAACCGCGACGAGGCCGAGGGTAACGGGTTCGGCGCCGTCGATAGGCTCGAGGCCCATGATATCTCGCACCGTGTTTTGCCAGCCGGCCGTCTGCCACAGGAACACGGCCGCCGCCGCTATGCAGACGATCGTCGCTGCAATCTTCAGCGTGCGCTCGCGCCGCGCCGTAGGCTCGCGGAGCTCGAAAAACGCCCAGAGCCAGCGCAGCAACACGCCGATCGCATATCCCGCCGCCAGCGAAACGCCGGAGATGATCCCTTGGATCAGAGAGGGCCGCGGAATGAGGCTCGGCGTCAGCGACACCGCGAAGAACAACACCCCGACGAGCAGGCCGGCCGCAGAGAATGAGTGCAGGAGACGCCCGAGAAAGCCCGGAAACGGCCGCGTCGATCGCGTCAGGTCCGTCTGCCGAAGATGTTCCATCGGGGGCTCCAATTCCACGAGGCGTTATCGCTGAGACAGTCACGGTTCTTCCGGCGCGGTGGCGCGCGAGCCGCAATGTCGCCTCCTACGTCTACGCAGTCAATCATACCGAGCTATTCGGCCGCACTATTGCCGGGATATTGGCGCGCCGCGCGGGTCACCTCGATCGGCGTCTTCATGATGATCTCCCGATGCGGGAACGGGATGGAGATACCGGCCGCCTTGAATGCATCCCACAATGCCATCAGCACCTGGCCGCGGACGTTCGTCAGTCCGTTGCTCGGATCGGAAATCCAGAATCTCAGCTTGAAATCGAGCGATGACGCCCCGAAACCGGTCATCCAGCAGACCGGCTGGGCATAGGTGCTGGCAACCCGCGGAATGGCTTTCGCCGTGTCGATCGCGATGCGCACGACCTCATGCGGATCGCTGTCGTAGGAGGTCCCGAAATCGACTTCGATGCGCACATATTCGCTGGAAAAGGACCAGTTCACCACCTGCTGCGAGATGAAGTCCTCATTGGGAATGAGGTATTCCTTGCCGTCCCTCGTGATAACGGAAACAAAGCGGGATCTGAGGTCCCGGATCGAGCCGAACGTCTCGCCGAGCGAAATCGTGTCGCCTGGCTTGATGGATTTATCGAGCAGGATGATGATTCCGGAGATGAAATTGGAGACGACCTTCTGCAGGCCGAAACCAATGCCGACACCGACCGCACCGGAAAAGACGGTGAGCGCGGTCAGGTCTATCCCTGTTGCCGACAAGGCGATCATGCCGGCAAAAATGATCAGTCCGATCTTGATCAATTTGCTGATGAGAACCTTGAAGGAGGGCGTTAGATCTCCGGACCCTTCGATCCAGTGCGACGTGACCCTGCCGATCAGCACGGCCATCCAGATCAGCGCAGCGGAAAGGACGACCGCCTTCAGGACGATCAGCATCGACAGTCGAACGGCGCCGAGATTGACCGACATTCCGTCGAGCGCCATGAGGACGACGTCGTCCAGCCCGAGCGCATAAAGCGCAAAATAGGACCAGCCGGCAACGGCCACGGCACGCGCCAGCATCTGGTTGCGGATGAGGCGCGTCAGCACTGAAATGACGAACCACGCTGCCGCGAGCGTGAGCGCGGTGGAGACAAGCCAGCGATAGGATGGCCAGCCGAACCGCAACAGAAGCACGTCGGCAATCCACAGCCACACGATCAGGAAGAGCCATTTGAGCCGCCGCATGAAGGCAATGATGACCCGAAGCAGGTCCGGATTTCCCTTGATCGTACGGGCACGTGCCTCCACGGCCGGCTCTGTGTGTTTCGCCAAGACACCGCAGACCAGATAACCGACCGCGATCAACGCCAGCTGATAGAGCGTCCACTCATTCAAGATCACGGTGCGCAGCCAAGACTCGGTGGCGTCGATCGCTTCCACGAAATCCATCGCCTTTCTCCCAGAGCGCCGGGCGTCCGTTCGGATTTATTTGAGGCACTCTAGTTCCTTGAATCTAGGGCAATTTTCTCACGTTCAATGCTCGCGCGCCAAAAGCGGGTTCCGCGGTTCCCTTGCCGAGGCGGACAGCCTGACGTGCTCGGCAACGTCGCGATTGCGTCCTGGCGTGGGAAATCTGTTCCTTCAGTCAGGCAAGAGGCCTCGCCGGCAATTTTCTGCGCCTTATCTCTATATTTAGAAAGGCAGTGGAGCCCCAGGGAGATAGCAAATGACCGCGCCGCATCCGTCGAAAACCCATATCGGCAACCATAAACTGCATCCGGAAACCCTGATGCTCAATTATGGCTACGATCCCGAGCTCTCCGAAGGTGCGGTCAAGCCGCCGGTATTCCTCACCTCCACCTTCGTCTTCCACTCGGCCGAGGAGGGGCGCGATTTCTTCGATTTCGTCTCCGGGCGACGCGAACCGCCGGCAGGCGTCGGCGCCGGCCTGGTCTATTCCCGCTTCAACCATCCGAACAGCGAGATCGTCGAGGATCGGCTTGCCGTCTACGAGGGCGCCGAAGCGGGTGCGCTCTTTTCCTCCGGCATGTCGGCGATCGCCACCACGCTGCTCGCTTTCGTTCACCCGGGCGACGTCATCCTGCATTCGCAGCCGCTCTATGGCGGAACCGAGACGCTGCTGGCGAAAACCCTTCCCAATCTCGGCATTTCCGCCGTCGGTTTTGCCGATGGCCTCGACGCGGCGGCGGTCAACGACGCGGCCGAGGAAGCAATGAAGAAGGGCCGCGTCGCCTTCATCCTCATCGAGACGCCGGCCAATCCCACCAACAGCCTCGTCGACATCGCAATGATCCGCGGCATTGCCGACCGGATCGGCGAAAAACAGGGGCACCGGCCGATCTTTGCCTGCGACAATACGCTGCTCGGTCCGGTCTTCCAGCACCCGCTCGACCATGGCGCGGACCTCTCGCTTTATTCGCTCACCAAGTATGTCGGCGGCCACTCGGATCTGATCGCCGGCGCCACCCTCGGTTCGAAGGCGCTCATCAGGCAGGTGAAGGCATTGCGTGGCTCGATCGGCACCCAGCTCGACCCGCATTCCTGCTGGATGATCGGCCGTTCGCTGGAGACGCTGTCGGTGCGGATGGAAAAGGCGAACGAAAACGCCCGAGTCATTGCCGAGTTCCTGCGTGATCATCCGAAGGTCGAGCGCATCCACTATCTCCCCTTCGATGACGAAGCCTCGAGTGGCGGCCGCGTCTTCGCGGCACAGTGCACCGGCGCCGGCTCGACCTTTTCCTTCGATATCGCCGGCGGTCAGGAGTCGGCCTTCCGCTTCTTGAACGCGCTGCAGATTTTCAAGCTTGCCGTCAGCCTCGGCGGCACGGAGTCGCTCGCAAGCCACCCGGCCGCGATGACCCATTCGGGTGTGCCGATCGACGTTCGGCACCGGATTGGAGTGCTCGAATCGACCATCCGCCTGTCGATCGGCATCGAGCACCCGGACGATCTGGTTGCCGATCTCGCAAGCGCACTCGCAAGCGCCTGACCGGTAGCGGCTCGTTTGGGGCAAACGCGCGCCGCCAAAAAAGATGACGTAGCTGGCGCTGGAAGATGAGCCCATGCATTTTGCAGCTCCGCCTCGATTGACATCGACAGCGGCCGCCCCTAATCATCGCGGATCGGTTGGTTCCCGGAATGCGAACGCGTTTCGGGAGTAAACGGGAACGTGACGGATGGACCCAAGCTGGGCATCTCAATCATGGCCGACCCCGCGACTGTAGAGCGGCGTGAATTTGCCGTTCCGGAGCGATCCGGAAGAAGCCACTGGGTAAAAACCGCGAGCGCGCGGTTTACCTGGGAAGGCGAGGCAAATCCCTGGTGCAACACCTGACGCCGCGAGCCAGGAAACCTGCCAATCGATGCGGGCATATGCCCATCGGGAAACTCCCTTTGCCATCACGGAGGTTGTCATGGCTACGTCTACAGTTTCGAGCGTCTCGCTCTCCCTCAGCGATCGTCTGACCGCGGGCATTCTTGCCCTGATGATCGGCGCCTTCCTCGTCTTCGGTGCGGGCCTGGCGAATTCGGCCGTATTGCACGATACGGCGCACGACACCCGCCATTCCTACGGCTTCCCCTGCCATTGAGCGCATGGAACGCCTTGCGCGTTCCGCACCGAAGCTGGACAGAGCCGTCCGGCGCTCCGAGCGTGCGCATGCCAATGCGATGCTGAGGGCGCCGGACTGCGCTTGTTTGTCGGCGCCGATAGCCCGGAAGGGAGCGCCGCATTGAGGAATATCGACAAATGATCGTCAAGACACTTCTGGCCGCGATCGTGGCCGGGCTGATCGCCGGCGTCTTCATGACCGCCGCCCAGGAACTGCGCGTCACACCGCTCATTCTGCATGCCGAAGAATATGAGGGTGAGGCGCCGGCCACCGGAGAGCCTGCGGCCGCAGATCACGAACGGCACTCGTCGCTGAAAGCTAACTCTCTGCTTGGCGCGCTGCTCGCCTCCATTTCGCCATTTACGCCGGCCTATGCGCATGAGCATGGGGGCGAGGATGAGGAGGGCGGAATCATGTTCGGCATGAGCCGCTTCTCCGGCACGCTCCTTGCCAATATGGTCACCGGTGCCGGGTTCTCGCTGCTCCTTGCGGGCATAAGCCTCATGATTGGCTACCCGATCACGCTCGCCAACGGCGCTCTCTGGGGTGCCTTCGGCTGGCTGGCCGTGCACATGCTGCCAGCGCTCGGCCTGCCGCCTGAGCTTCCCGGCTTCCCGGCCGCCGAGCTCGGCGAGCGCCAGACCTGGTGGGTGGCAACCGTGCTCATCTCGGCCGCAGGCCTTTACCTGCTGGCGTTGCGCGGGGAAGTCATCTCCAAACTGGCGGGCCTCGTGCTGATCGCCGCACCCCACGCCTATGGCGCACCGCAGCCGCTTGATATTTCGAGCAACGTCCCGGCTGTCCTCAGCGCGGAATTCGCGGTCGCGGCACTCGCCACGACGCTCGCTTTCTGGATCGTCCTCGGGGTCGTCTCCGGCTTCATCAACGACCGGTTCGTGAAGGTTGCTTAGTCCGGATTCATCGCGCTCGTTTGGCCCCCTCATCCGCCTGCCCGTCCTCCGCAGCAGCTGCGCTGCAGCTGCGGAGGGTGAACCGGCACCTTCTCCCCCGCAGGCGGGGAGAAGCTGCAAGCGGCAAACTCCCCGTCCCCTCTCCCCGCACGCAGGGAGAGGGCTAGTCCTCGGCTCAAACCCGAGGAGAGGGGCAATCCACCACCTCGCTCCCAGCCGGCTGCCCCTCCGACGCGCGCAGATGCGCCCTCAATCTCTCCCGCCTTGTCTCGGCTTTCAACAGCACGCAGGTGTCGCAGAAGTCACCGCCTTCCGTGCGGTAATAGAGACAACAGCCGCTGCGTATCCGATATGTCCGGGCAAGCGCACCGCCATGCGCTTCCGCATTGACTTTCTCGTAATGCAGTTCGGGCGATGACAGCGGCGAGCCCCCGCGCTTGACAATACCGAGCGCCCGCTCGATCGCCGCCGCCTCCTGATCTCGCCGGCGGCCGATCTCCAGGAAAGCACCCGTCAGTCCGTCAGCCGCAAGCCGCCATTGCGCCCGGCCAGAAAGGCCGCAGCGGCGCCTGAGAAGCGCGATGATCGGCTTCATGTGCCTGACGAAAGCGTCGTGAAACCGTCGCCCTCGCTCCTCGCCTGCGAGGGCGTCTGCAGTCGGCACCTCAACCAGAAAGTGGAAGCGGCCTGCCTCGACTTCCCGCCCGCCGTCGCTGCGCACGTAACGCTCGAAGCGCAACCCGGAAACTACCGGAACGGCCCCGCTGGCAAGATAGATCGCGCCTGCCGCGAGGCAGAGCTGATGGCTGTAGAAGGCGATCAGGTGCGCCGCCCGGATCTTGTCGTCCATGCCGGAGGCAAAGCGATCCTGGTAGGCGAGGCAGCTTTCGACATCCATGGAGGCCTCCGCCCAGAAGTCGGCCGGCGACCCAAACGCCTCTTGCGGCGCAGCAATCGAGCACGCGGTATCCGGAAATGCGGCCGCGAGCCATTCGACCGCCGCGGCGCCAGCATCCTTCATTGCGCCACCGGCCTCCTGCCTCTGCTGCACCTGGTTCATCCCTCGCCATCAACTGGAAAAATGCGGCGAAAGCCACCCGCCGGTGAAGCCCGCCCTTTCAAGCCCACGCCTGAACGCCGGAATGCTGCGGGTCAGCTCCCAAAGCAAACCGCTTCGCCAGTTCTCGATCATCATGACCGTGAGCCCCTGGTCAAGCCCGACGATGCGATCGTCCACCCAGCCTTCGAGACTTTCGCCCGGCAGGCTCGGATTGAAGCCGCCGGGAAGGCGCCCATCACGAAGCAGCGCCGGATAGTACGACAAGAGGTGGAAGAGGCTGGTCAGGCAGGCCTCCGGCTCGAAAGGCAGGCCGGCAAGCGCCGCCCACGGAACGAGCGTGCCGTCGTCGGCGCCATAGGGCGCGCCGCGCGCCGCGTAACCGAGCATCTTCTGCCAGCGGCCGTCGCGAAGCTTCAGCCGGCCTGTCGGTGCATGACAGGCGCTCAATCCCCAAAGATCGCGGCAATAACCATTAAAACCGTGCGGGTTCGCTTGCGCATGCGCACGCTGGAGCGTGATCGCCCGGCGCGTGTTTTCGAAATAGTCGCTTGCCGCCTCCCGCATGCCGCTGTCGCGGATGGCGCGGAAATCGATCCATGCATGCGGGAAGAGATGGATGAATAGCGGGCCGGCATGGAGATGCCGGTCCCCACCGATCGTCAGCCATTCATGCGCCGCGGCAAAGGCGTGATAGCTCTCAGGCGCAACGGGATGGGTGGGCGAGCCGAGCGCCAGCACATAGATGAGCAATGCCTCGCTGTAACCGTGCCATCGGTGCTTCAGGAAACGCCCGGGCGGGCGCCATCCCATCGTGACCGCATCGCCGCGATTGAGCGCCCAGGGCCAATCCGCCCGCGCATGAAGCCGCTCGGCAAGAACTCGAATTTCCGCTTCCGCGGCATTGCGTCCGCTGAAATAGGCGGCAGCCGTCAGGACGCCGGCGAAGAGCAACGCGCTGTCGATGGTCGAGACTTCGCTGTTCCACGCGCGTTCGCCCGTCCGCATGTCGAGGAAGTGATAATAGAAGCCGCGATATCCCGTTGCGCCTGCATCGCTTGCCTGACGGCTGCCATAGAGGAATCGCAGGACGGTCAAGACCCGCCGCGCGGCACCCGCCCGGCCGATCCAGCCGCGCTCCACCGCCACGGGATAGCAACTGAGTCCGAAACCGGTGGCCGCGATGCTTGCCGGCGAGCCGGGTCGCGCCGTATCGGCGACAAGCCCGGTCCGAACGTCAGAATGCATGAGAAAATATTCGAAGGCCGCGCGCTGCAGCCGGTCGATCCTGGCAAGATCGCTCAATGGCGGAATCTGCAGCATTTCGACGGCCCCCGTCCAATAACCGCGTTCTTGACGCGACGATCAACAATTATTGTAGCCGCGGCTTACCGCAACAGTCGCCGATTTGCGATCCTGTGATAAGGTTCCTTTGTGGAGCCGGTTGGAAGCCGAAGCGTCCGACCGCAGAGCTGTGATTGGCAGATGCGATGTGGAGCATTCTGGCATTGATCCTGTCTCTTGGCAGCAGCCCGATGCAAACGGCGGCAGCGCCCCCGGATGTCGATGTGGAGTTGCTGCTGGCGGTCGATGTCTCCGGCTCCATGGACATGGAGGAGGCTCGGGTGCAACGCTCCGGCTATGTCCAGGCGTTGCGGCATCCGGACTTCATCAATGCGATTGAGGGCGGTTATCTCGGGCGCATCGCCATCGGCTATTTCGAGTGGGCGGGCCTCGTCAACGAGGCCTCCCTCGTCGGCTGGCAGGTCATAGAAAATGCCAAAGACGCCGATGCCTTTGCCTCGCTGATCGAGGCGAGGCCGATCGGCCCACGGCGCGGGACCTCGCTCTCGAACGCGATCCTCTTCGGCACCAACCTTATCGAGTCGAACGCCTTCTCAGGCACAAGGCGCGTTCTCGACATTTCCGGCGACGGGCCGAACAATACGGGGCCGCCGGTACCCCCGGCCCGTGATGCGGCTCTTGCGCGGGGCATCGTCATCAATGGGCTCGCCATCATGATCCGGCCATCCTTTTCGACCGGCCCCCTGGACGAATATTATACGGCATGCGTGATCGGCGGGCCCGGCTCCTTCGTGCTTCCGGTGCACGAGCCGGAGGATTTCGCAATCGCGATCCGCCAGAAGCTGGTTCTCGAGGTGAGCGGGCTGACGCCCGAACCGGCTCCCACCCCTGCTGCTGCACATGCTGCGGCGGACTGCATGATCGGCGAAAGGCTCAGGCCGGGCTTCCTTGACAGGATCTACCCGGAGTTGGATCGCTAGAGCCTTTCCGGGTTAAATGGAAACATTCTGCCGGAGCAGGTTTTCGTCAGGGCAGAGGCGATTGCCGAAGGTCGTACCCGGAGGTACGGCCGAGGCGATCGCCTCTGATCCTGGCGGAAAGATGCCCGGCCACTGCATGTCTCCTTGAAGCGACCTCGCTTCAAGGACAAAGACATGCAGCAATTCAAAGTGCTACAGCGACCTTTGCGCGTCTGATAAGACGCGCGGCGCTGTAGGACGTATGCTTGGGTTACGCCGTGCGCCAGCCGAGCAAACATTCCGCGCCGCTTCAGCCAACAGAATTGATTCCATTTAACCCGGAAAGGCTCTAGGCCGTGGTGACGATTTAATCATTTGAGCCAGAGCATGATGCTGGCGAGCTTGACGAAGCCGAGGAAGGTTGCG